>Ga0206677_10000285_pt1 | contig 46972 bp, 41 predicted proteins | sample M130m12015metaG_FD_155475 | JGI IMG/M metagenome (GOLD analysis project Ga0206677, IMG submission 155475) | Ammonia-oxidizing marine archaeal communities from Monterey Bay, California, United States - M1 30m 12015 | ecosystem: Environmental > Aquatic > Marine > Intertidal zone | place: USA...
ATCGGGTTTGTTGTCTAAAATATCCAGCTTTTTTTTCTCCATTTTGAATATGAACTAAGGTGGCTTTATATTTAGAATGGTTGGTCCTATATGAAATTCCACCTAGAGCACTTATTATTACATTATTTATCCCAATGTCTCCTTTTTGAGTTCTATTAGTGTCCAAATCAAAAACTGCAATATTTGTATTTTTATTAAAAAAATTATTTTCTGCATCAATATAAAGTTGAGTCTGATTATTGTATGTTATTGATCCTAATAATCCTAATGTATTTTCTTTTTCTCCTACATCAAATTGTTTACCAGACGAGTAACCAAAAGAGTAATTCATTCCACTTGTGGATTTAAGAGCACTCATCTGTGGATCAAATTCGTTAGCAATATTGGTAACAATTTTGGAATCATTAGCTGAAAGATTAAATCTAGGATCGGGAATCTGACTGGAATGAATTACACTTGGTAAAGCCCTTTTACCGTCATCAAAACCAAATATATCGGTACTACTTCCATGATAAGATCTGTAGTCTTTGTTGAAATGCATGTAAGGATTATAGCCTAAATTAAAATTGATACTTGTACTTTTTTTTGATGGAAATTCTTTAGTAATAATATTGACTAGACCACCAGTGAAATCTGCTGGTAAATCAGCAGTAAATGATTTTATTATTTGAACATTATCTAAAAGATTGGTCGGAAATAAGTTCATTTGAATAGTATTTCTGTCTGGATCTAGCCCAGGAATGTTAATGCCATTTAATATAGATTTGGTATACCTATCTCCTAGACCTCTTACGTAAACGTATTTCCCTCCAACTAACGACACCCCCGGAGCTCTTTTTAGTGCATTAGCTAAATTACTTGTACCAACTTTTTTAAATGTCTGAGCCGAAAGACCATCCATTAGATTGGCAGATTTTTTTTGCATCATTAATAACGCTTGATCATTATTTTTTTTAATAGAAACAGAAATAATCACTTCTTCCAATCCTAACGATGAAGAGGATAGATTTACATTAATTTCTTTAACATCGTTTTCTCCAACTTTAATAGCTGTTACCTGCTTAGTTTTATATCCTACAAATGAAAATATGAGCGTATAATTTCCGGGTTTTACCTGGATAGCATAATTTCCATCAAAATCTGTAGTAACACCACTATTTGTTTCCTTAACTAGAACATTAGCAAAAGGCATGGTTTCATTAAATTCTTCGTCTATGACTTTTCCAATAATTTTTGACTGAGAGAATGTCAAATTATTACTAATGAATAGTATAATTATAACAATTAGGGAATATGATCTTTTCATTTCTTCAATAGAAAGAACTGCCTGATTAAGAAACAGGCAGCTAATTGGTGAATTTTTATTTATATTTAGAATGCATTATTTAAATTAGCATAAGTCCACAAAAATGAACTTGGATTTGCACCAACTGTTGGATTTGTAACAATATTTGCAAAGCTGTTTGCATCGTTACTAAACGAAGTTAACCCTGTTTTATCATTGAAAATATCACTAACACTTCCTCCTTGACAACCGCTAATCCATACAATTTCCCAGTTATTAAATATAAGTTCACCGTTAAGGTAAGAATTGGCATCAGCAGGAGAATCTAACTCTACATCTTTACCATCAGCAAAATTAATGGACAATATATTGTTGGTGATTCCCATTGCACCTTTTCGAAAATCTGCCATTTCACCATCAACTCCTGTTGCAGAACACCCATAATAGGCACCAATAATTGTGGAATTTTCAATTGTGAATGAGCCATTTAGGGAACCCTCAGGGCCGTCAATTTCAAATGCGTGATCAGAAGCCTCATTTAATATTACCATGGAGTTGGAAATAGTTCCTGAATATCCCTGATCTATATCAATTCCATCGTCACCTTGACCCCAAACTAGAAGTTCAGAAACATTTACAGTTCCTCCAAAAAATTCAACACCATCATCTACATTTCCAATGACTTCAATATGATGGATTGTGGTGTTTGACCCTACTCCAGCTAATGTTAAGCCGTTAATTTCATTCCCTTCTCCAATTTCAGCTCCTCCATGTCTTATAGAAACATATTTTATAATCCCAGAGTTATCGTCTGAGTTCAAACCTCCATAGAGACCGTTCATATCTGATGCAGGGATTCCTTCAATTTGGAATTCCACAACATCACCGGTGAATGAACCAGGTGCATTCCCTAAAATTATTAAACCTCCCCAAAGACCTCTTACATTTTCATTTAATGAAGTCCCTTGTTTTTGATCAATTTCAATGTCGTCAGACTCAGATGTCATAATAATGGGATGTTCTTCTGTTCCATTTGCAAGTAACATTGCGCCTCTAGCTATTATTAATGAAGAAGCATTACTTCCAGAACCTGATTTGGCTTTTATGATAGTTCCAGATTCTATTGTTAAAGTTACTCCATCAACAACTGCAACTCTACCATCTAATGTCCAAATATGATCAGCATCTAATGTTGTATTTTCTGTAATGTTACCTTTTAAAACGTACTCATAGTTTACTGTGTTTTCGCAAGAACCATCGTTTTTAGTCGCTTGAATATCATAGTTGGCAGCATTAGGGTCTGTACAACCTTTTTTGTTACAGCACATTAAGCTTGTAAGAGTAGTAAGAAGAAGAGAATATTTGATTATTTTCATTTTTTTATATTTAATGAGAATTAATAAATTATTTTTTGTTTTTATTTTAAACAAAGGAATTAAATGATAATTAGAATGAGTTTTTTAAAAAGTTATTTGTACTTTATTTCTATGTTAAATCAACGTTAAGAAACCATTTTAATAAAGAATTTTTTAAGAGAATTATTAATTAATATTAATTTAATATTAGCATAACCTAAGAATCGGAACAACTCTATAATTTAGATGAAAGAATTAAAAGCTGAAAAAATAATGCCTAAAATCTTACTTGTTGATGATGAATCTGATATCATAGACTTGATTCAATACAACCTAGAAAAAGAAGGCTATTTAGTTGCGACAGCTTCTAATGGTATAGAATGTCTCCAGATTGCAGACTCCTTTTTACCTGACTTAATTTTATTAGATGTCATGATGCCAGAAATGGATGGTATTGAGGCTTGTGTAGAGTTAAGGAGAAATAAGTTACTTCAAGGAGTTATTATTGCTTTTTTAAGTGCAAGATCTGAAGATTTCACTAAAGTTGCTGGTCTTGATTCTGGAGCAGATGATTTTATAACGAAACCTATTAAGCCCAGGCTTTTAATTAGTAAAGTAAACTCTTTGTTAAGAAGATCTAATGTTAATCAGGTATTGAAAAATGATAAGATTTCACTTGAAATAAACAGAGAAAAATATATTGTAATATGTGATGGTAATGAATTCACATTACCTAAAAAAGAATTTGAATTACTAGCATTACTTTTTTCTAAGCCTGGTAATGTATTTAACAGAGAAGTTATACTTGCAAAAGTCTGGGGAGATGATATTGTTGTTGGTGATAGAACTATTGATGTCCACATTAGAAAATTAAGAGAAAAAATTGGTAATCAATATATCAAAACAGTAAAAGGAGTTGGTTATAAACTAAAGTTGTAACATTTTTCTAAATTCATTTAGAATTACACTTGTTGCCCCCCACACAATTTCATTTTTAATAGCAAGATAAGGGACTTCAATTTCTTTCATTTTATCTCCCAATTTCATTTGTTTTTTTTGAATTATATCTTTCTTTAATAATTCCGTAAAATTTATGTTGATTAACTTTTTAACCTCCCTTTCATTTGTTTTGAATTTTGGAAGTTCATTAAGATATCCTACATAGGGATGAATTAGCATATTACTTGGGGGAACATATACATTGGTTAATTTTCCTAAAATTTTAATTTTGTTTTGTTTTATTCCAATTTCTTCTTCAGTTTCTCTTAAAGCAGTATTCACTAACGATTCATTGCCCTCCTTTTTGCCCCCTGGAAAAGAAATTTGATTACTATGAGGTCCATTGTATTTGTTTCTTTGAGTCAGACAAAAGTTTATAGAATTGGAATAGGGATAAAGTAATAACAACGTACTGGCCATAGTAGGGTTGTTGTATTTTATATTTTTGCTGTATGCTTTTCTGTAAGGCGCCAATTCTAAATGGGCAGTTATACCTGGTAATGGTTGTTTAAATTTTTCAGTAATTTCTTCAATTAAAATATTCACTTTCATAGATTGTTAAACTTAAATACTATATTCAGATTAATTATTAAAAACTACTTATAATTATTATTTAAAGCATGCAAGAATTTTTAGAATCTGACACTATTTGGAGTTTTTTATTAAATACTGTTGGTCTTATTTCTTTAGTCGTTGGATCTTGGTTAATATTAAAATTACTAGCCTTTATTATAAAGCTAAAAAAGAACCATAAAGTGAATGCCAAAAATTATATAAATCTTTTAAAATTACCTTCCAAATTTAAAGGGCAAACACAAATAGGAGTTCAGTCCAGTATTCAACAAAATTTGGAGCTTAATATTTTATTGTCAGATGAATCTATATTAGAAACTGTTTACAAAGGAAAGGTAGACGTTGGTGAAAAAATATTCGTTATTGATTCTTCTAAATTTCAAAATGGAATATACTATTTATCTATTACTACTTCTTTTCAAAAAATACTTAGAAAAATCATAGTTGATAATTAATAATCTTATTATTTACATCAATTATTGTATTTTTAATTTCAACTTCTAAATTGTTGTGCAATTGCATTCTAAAAATAAAATAGCTCTAAATATTGAAAATGAAACAGCTCTCTTAAAAACTGTCGTTTTAGGTATTGCTAATGATTTTGGTTCTGTTCCAAAAATTGAAGATTGTTACGACCCTTCTTCAAAGTATTATGTTAAAAATAATATTTACCCCAAGCAAGAAGATATTACTTCAGAAATAGAAGAGTTTTTCAATATTTTAAATAAATATGATGTTGAAATACTTAGACCAAAAAATGTAGTGGGCTTGAATCAGGTTTTTGCAAGAGATTTAGGTTTTGTAATCGAAGACCATTTGTTTATATCAAATGTAATTGAAGATAGAGCAGGTGAGTTGCCTGCAATTAGTGATGTTGTATCGAAAATACCAATGAATCAAGTCTTGAAATTACCTAATGATTTGAAAATTGAAGGAGGAGATGTAACTGTTACTAATGATCATATATTTATTGGATGTTCTAACAACTTAGACATGAAAAAATTCAAAGTTGCAAGAACTAATTTAGAGGCCGTTGCTTACTTAGCAAACAAGTTTCCCAATAAAAAGGTGGTAGGACTTGAGCTTTATAAATCGGATGAAGATAAGGATGAAAATACTTTACATTTAGATTGTTGTTTTCAGCCAATAGGATTAAACAAGGCAATTGTTGCTACTGATTCTTTTAAACATAAATCGGATGTTGACTACATAGAGAACTTGTATGGAAAAGATCATTTATTCTATCTAACACAGGAAGAAAAAAATATGATGAATTCTAATGTTTTTTCAATTTCAACCAAAATTGTCGTTTCAGATGTTCGATTTGAAAGACTAAATAATTGGATGACCAGTTGTGGCATAAAAGTAGAAACTGTTAACTATAAAGAAGTATCCAAAATGGGAGGTTTGTTTAGGTGCTCTACTTTACCTTTAATAAGAGCTTAATGAAACAAATTACCAATCATATTTTGATGGTAAAACCAATTGGTTTTACTTACAATCATGAAACAGCAACAAATAATCATTTTCAAAATTCCAATAACGATATTTCGTCCCACCAAATAGCTGAAAAAGCCCTTAGAGAATTTGACAAATTAGTTAACCAGCTAGACAAAAAAGGAGTCAATTTAATAGTTGCAGATCCAAAGGGTAACATCAATAATCCTGATGCAGTTTTTCCAAATAACTGGTTTTCTGTTCATGCCGATGGAAAAAAAGTATTGTACCCCATGTTTGCTAAAAATAGAAGAAGCGAAAGAGTTTTAGATATTTTTAACGACTTAGAAAAAAAACTATCAATTAAATTTAAAAGCACCGTTGATCTAACTTTTTACGAAGATCAAAATCTTTTTTTAGAAGGAACAGGAAGTATGATTTTAGATAGAGTAAATAAGATTTCTTATGCTGCTATTTCTGAGAGAACATCTGAAAAAATTCTAATAGATTTTGGACGTCAAATGAATTACGAAATAATTTCATTCAGTTCCATTCATAAAAATGCAGCTATTTACCATACTAATGTAATGATGTGTTTGGGAGATGCATTTTCGTTAATTTGTTTGGAAAGTATTGAAAGTCTAAGCGAACAGAAAAAACTTAAAGAATCTTTCGAAAATACCAACAAGCAAATTATTGAGATCTCACCTGGTCAAATCGATTGTTTTGCTGGAAATATGTTACAAGTTTTAGGTAAAGATAATCAGCCACTAATAGTAATGTCGCAGTCCGCTTTTCAATCTTTAGAATCGAATCAAATTAAAGAATTAGAGAAGTATGGTGAATTATTATTTTCAGATCTTTCTACGATAGAGAATTATGGAGGTGGAAGTGCCCGATGTATGATGGCAGAATTATTTATTTAAAAACATCAACTTTTTTCCAATTTCTTAAGAACCGCTTTTTTAATAATTAAATAGCAAATAGATAGAATAATAAATGTTGTGGACAAAAAGATTCCTGAATTTATATTTTCATAATTCAATAACCAAACCATATTTAACAACATTTGAATAGTAAAATAACTTATTGAAATCAAAATATGAGAAAATCTCAATTCGTTTACTAATATTTGATAAAGATGTCTTCTGTGTGGTAAAAAAATATTCTCTTTTAAAGACAACCTTTCCATTATAGTCCACCCTGCGTCAACAGCGTAAACCATGATTAAAACTAAAGGAGCAAAACTATTTGTTTTAATCATTAATATTAAGGCTAAAGTTGCATACAAAAACCCCATAGAAATGGAACCGACATCTCCAATAAAACAAACAGCTTTTGTTCTTATATTGAGAAAACCAATGATAACATTACAAATTATCATTACCAATAACATATTCGGGTTTATAAATGATATGAATTCTGTATTGATATAATAAAATGACATTAAGAAAGAAAGCGAATACAAAATGGTGAGACCATTTATTCCGTCCATGAAGTTGAAAATATTGATGCTGGCAATTAAAAAAACAAATATTAAAATTGTATAATACCAATCTAATGAAAGGTAGTCTTGTACAATTAAGTACGATAAGATTACTATCAGTTGAATGGCCAGTTTTATTTTAAAATTCAAATTTTTTAAATCGTCAATAAATCCTACCCCACCTAGTATTAAGCCACTAAGAATTAAGGTTAAATTGTTATTTGATGAAACCATCAAATAAATAACAAATGCTAAAAGATATAATATCCCAGCTCCTCTTTTGGTAGTAATTTGATGAGAACTACGTAAATTTGGTTGATCTACAATTGACCATTTTTCTGCAATTTTTAAATAAATAAACATTCCTGCAGAAAGTAGAAGGAAAATAATTAGGTAATAATATTTTGGAAATAAATCCATTACTAATCAAATGTATTAATTAATTCATCTGTTAATTTCTCGAATGAATGATTTTCTATTGCATATTTATATCCATTCTCTCCCCACTTATTCAATATAGATTTTTCTATTTTGGATGCTTCTACAATCTTATTTGCTATTTCTTTTGAATTTTCTGGTGCTACACTTATTCCAGCTTTAGCCATTGCTACTAAGTCGTTAAATGCACTTACAGATTGTATTATAGGCTTTGATGCAATCATATAATCAAATATCTTATTAGGACTAACACCAAATCTATAAAGAGAATGATTGTGCCATCCGATATAACAAATATCAAAAAATGAAATGGCTGATGGAATTTCTTTTTTATCAATGTATCCTAGAAAGGATACGTTTTTTTTTGCTTTTTGTTTTAGTTTTTTTAAATGTTGACCCTTTCCAAAAATTACAAAATGAATATGTTTATGTTTTTCTAAATAGTTAGAAGCTTCAATAAAATATTCCATAGCATTTGCAGCACCTAAAGAACCAGTGTAACCAACAATAAATTTATTTTTAGGTATTTGTTTCACAAGTTCACTTTTTAAAGGATTTTTTTTCTTTAAATCTTCATAATTAAATCCATTTGGGATATAAGTGAATTTATTTTGATTCATTCCTCTACCAAGCATATGACTTTTAGAATTTGCCAATAAAGAGATTACTTTATCCGCCTTTTTGTATGCAAATTTTTCAAACCATCCAAAGAACAATACTAACGGGTTTAGTTTTGAATATCCACCAATTTCTATTAAGGATAATGGCCAAATATCTCTTACCTCAAATAATAATTTTGCTTTGTATTTCTTGGCCCACCAATAGGCATTAATAATTGGTAATGGAGATAGTGAAGAAACGATGATAACATCTGGTCTCTTGAGTTTTCTCTTAGGTAGAAAAAAGAGATTAATCATAAATTGAATCATCACTAGAACTCTTCCAATACTTTTAGACCCCTTATATTTAGATACTTTTATCCAAGTAAAAGAGATTTTATCAATTTCTTCAAATGTGAACCTACCAGTTGTTACAGGCAATTTGTTATATAAATGTGAGTATGAAGCACTAATTATGTGAGGATTGTATCCCTTTTTTTTTAACTCTTTAGCAAAATACCACGATCTAAAATTCATTCCATGAATTCTTGATCCACAATACTGATTTATGATCCAGATATTCTTTTTCATTCTTAGGGAATTTGAGAATTAATTGGATGCATTTTTGCTTTTTAAATGATTAAGTAGAAACTTAAGAGCTAAAGATATGGAAAGAATATAAAATATAGTTTGCACTGCAGTGATGATATATAAAATTTGAATTTCATTTTTTAAGAAATATTGTCCTATTACTAACGCAAAAACAATTAAAATTAAATGAAAAACATCGAAAAAGAATATTTCTTTTTGCTTGCCAAGCCTTATAAATATATACGATAAAGAAGATGCAATAAACATTACAGCCATCCAGGGACTTATAATTTTGATTGTATCCATTAATCCTGCCCATTTTTCTCCAAGAATGGTAGTCAATATGGAAGATGGAATTAAAATTAAAACTCCCCATCCTAAAACTGTTAAAATAAGTAATCTTTTCAGCCAATACGTATAGGATTTAAAAAGTTTAGAAGGGTCAGTTATTTGTGCAATTTCATTGTAATATACTTGAGCAAATGATGAAGAAAACATCATTATTAATAATCCTAAATATTGAATAGCTGCAGCAAGTAGTCCGCTGAATTGCTCTCCATAATAATGTGTGAAAAAAATTAATGTAATTAGATTTATTGAATTACCTACAAAAACCCCAGGAGAACTAAACCAAATAAATTTTCGATGCTTTTTAATTAATTCTTGTTCTAATTTTTTGTTGCCATTAACCCAGCTATATTCTTGAAAATATTTTATGATATAATTTAAATCACAGGAGAATAATCCAATCATCCTTCCAATAATTAATCCTACAAAATTAAAGTTCATTATACCCGTAATAATTTGTGAAATACTTCCTGTTGTACTGTGTATGATTCGAGAAGATGTTATGGTTATAAAGTTTTTAGATCTTGTAAAAAATTGTCTTGAAATTTGAATAATTCCATTAGCAAATATTGCAAAGGGCATTAAAAGTAAGAGCATCCATTCGTATTGAAAAACTTTTATTTCATTGGTGAAGTAAAAGCCAAATAGTATTCCTCCAACTAATGAAATATATAAAGAGTATTTAAAGCATATTCTCAGGAGCGATAGAGCTCGATGATCTTCTCGCTCTAAAATTAATCCACTTTCTAATCTTAATGCAGCTATACTACTAAATACTGCTGTAAATTCAAAAAACAATCTAAAGGGAGCATATTCTTCAGGACTGTAAAAATACCGTTGTAATATTACAAGGGCACTAAAGTTTATTATTTGAGCGATAGTAGTTCCAGAAAATATGGTAAAAACATTTTTTAAAAACTGATTTGTTTCTTTCTTTCTCAAAAAGCTAAATTTTTATTATTAAAACAGTCATAAAAAAAGATGGTGTTGAAGAAGGCAAAGAAAATGACACCACTTTGCGTTTCTAAAATAGATTCAGTCATGAAATTGATGATAATAATAACTAGGAATAACGTATAAATATATTTTTTTTGTTTCAATGATATAATGATCATACCAAAAGTGAAAAATATTAAAATGAATAAACCTACAATACCATGATCGATAAAAAATTGTAAATATTGATTATGGGTATTGTATTTTTTTTGGTACAAATAAATATATCCTTCTTTTTCGTACTGATTTTCTAGTTTTTTTTTTCCAATTCCTGTTCCGTATCCAAAAAGCCATTTTTTCTTAATTAACTCAAAAGAGGTCTTCCAAATTTTTTTCCTTACTGATGTTGATGATCTTATTTTCTTACTATTTTCAGATGATGTAGTATTCATTATTACTTCTTGAAATCTACTTTTAATGGTTTTATTAAAATAGATTGTTGTGGAGAAGGGTATCGATAAAAGTAGAAAGTAAATAAAGAATTTTGAATTTAATTTTTTTCTAACCATTAGTGTAGAAATAAAGAAGAATTGAATTAAGACATTGGTAACCCATCCTGTTCTTGATGATGCAATGAGAATAAAAAATGTAAGTAGACTGATAATTACTACGCTCCATTTTCTGTTTATATGGTAATCGGTTTCAGGTTTTAATAAGTTGTAATATAATAATGCAATTGAAAAATTTAAATACATTGTGAAATATCCTGGATGGTGAAATACCGAAATAGACGCATATTTAAAGGCATTTTCATTTACAAGAAAATAGTAATTAAAAATGGCGTATAATCCACAAAATGCTGCAGATATAATACAACCTATGGTGAAAAAAAATAGAGTTTTACCAATATTCATTTTATGATAACTACTTGTAATTACTATTATAATTGGTAGAATTAAAAGAGAGAGTTTAGTCATTAAAGAACCCCAATAGACATCGATTTTTTGAAATAACAATAACTGAATAAAAGGTAAAATCCATAAAATTGTTAAACTTAAAATCCACCATTTTTTTTTATTCAAAAGTTCTTTGTAATCCCCATAAAAAAAATAAAGTGTTAAGAAAATTACTAAGGCATATCTAATTGTAGTTTTTTCAAATGGCAAAATAAAAGCAATTAAGAACATTGAAAAACTTAGCAGTTTTTTTTTGCTTGAATATTTTTTGATGAAAGTTTTCATGATTTAAGTTCCCATCAAATTATTATAAACTTTATAAAGTTTAAGTTCTTCATTGTACCAATTATATTTTTCTTCAACAAGTTTTCTTCCTCTTTCTCCCATTTCTTTAGCCAACTTCTTGTTATTTAATAAAATCATGATTGCATCCTCTATTTCCTTTGTGGAGTTAGGATCTACGCAAATACCAACGTTGTTTTCTTCAATAATATTTTTCCAGAATGGGAAATTAGACGCAATTACGGGTAGTTGAGCAGCCATGTACTCAAACATTTTAATAGGTAAAGAATCCACATAATTTATAATTGGTTGAAGTGTAACTAGTCCAGCAAATGAATTATTGAATATTTTATTGATTTCTGATAAGGATACGTGACCATATTCGTTTACTGAATTCCAAGACTGGAGTTTTTGTAATTCATCTTTAAAATGAGATGGAGAATAAGAGCCAGCTAAATTAATTCGAATTCCACATTTTTCTGTTGCAATTATATTTTCTTTAATTCCTCTTACAGAGCTAATACTTCCAACATAACAAACAGCATCAAAATTTAGATGATTGACATGATTAATATTATCAAGAATTGGAAAATTATTGATGTCAATAGTTTTGGGATTAATCTTTATAAATCGTTCTCTTATAAATGGAGTAGCAGTACATATATAGTCTAGTTTTTCAGCAACTCTATTTTCATATTTTTCAAAAAGAATGGAAACTATTGATCTTAATAGCTTTGGAATCCAGTATTTAGATAAAATTTGTCTCGGAACATCCTCATGTACATCATAAATTACTTTAAATCCTTTTCTTTTTAATTTCAGAGCAAATGGTAAAAACTCAGGATCATGGAAATGATAAATTGTTGCTTTTTCTTTTAAAGCTGCTTTGTAAACAGCAATTGAGGCTTTTATAAACCGAGTTATTCTGCTCTTATATATTACAGTTACTTTTTTTATTAAAACATTGTTTTTTTGATCATTTTCACCATTTACAACCAAAAATACAGTTTCAAATTTTTTGGCTAATGAGGAACATTCTTTTTGAAATATTCTTACATCATTTTGATTGTGAACAGTAGTTATGTGACAAATCTTCAACAATTGGAGGTTGTAGGTTTAATAAAATAAAAATATAATATGACACTAAGAGCCCAGCCACCACTAAATAAAAGAGTTGTTAAAGCTTGTGAACTTAATATTAGAATAGGAATTAAATTCACTACCAATTTCATGTTAAAATCGTTTTTAAATAACTTTTCTAAATATGTAAATATTATACCTAAAAGGATTCCAGACAAAACAAGACCTAATAAGCCAAAATTAACATAGTCATACATAAAACTTGCAACATTCACATTTCCTTTTAAACCTTTTTTCGAATAATTGGGGTTTATAAATGGGTATAAATCTTTAGAATATTTTACGTGTTTTTCTCCCCTTAATTTACAAAGAAAACCGTATCCTTTACCATGTAGAAAAGGAAGATTTTTTGGAACATTTTCAAACCACCCAGAGACGGTAGCCCCAGGAACAACAAGTACTCTTTTTAGAAGCCCTATAGACAATGATTTTTTTTCTACATTTTCATATTTGTAATAATTTTTTTTACCAATATCTTGGTTTAATTTATGAGTAAGAGAGAGAATTACAAAAGAAGTTACTAATGCATATTTTAAAATGTATATAAATCTTTTTTGCATCAAGCAATATAAAATAATTGGACCATGAATAATTACAATATAGCTTTTATGCATCATATTAAATGCGTAGAATACGCTTAAAACATACAGTATCCAATAGAATTTATTTTTGTTTTTAATATGTAAATAGAGTAATGTCAGTGGAATAAAACTCTTTATATTAAAACTTACTAAATAGTTAATCAATGGATTTGAATTTAACGATATATTCTGCCTTAAATTTATAATGTCAATTTTTTGATTGAAAAAAACAGCTCTAACTAATGGTAAATCGTTTAAGTAAATGAAATGAATGACAATTATAGAAACACATGTTAACAGAGCAAATAATGGAATTTTACTTGTGTTTATATTGGAATTTATTTCAATTTCTTTACTGCGAATCGTGTAAGAAAATAATATATATGAAGTAATAAGAGAGATATAAAAACATCCCATAAAAAATAAATAAGTAGTTCCACTTTTTGTAAATACTCCTAAAAGTAAAATAGAGAAAACTAAATGGTAAATTAATAAAAGGGTATGTTTTTTAAAAAAAGTCATGATTCCATACCAAATTAAGTATAGATTTAATAGCAATAACTAAATTGGTTTTCAATTATCAACTAATTTTTGTTGTTGAAATAATTCCAATACCAATCAATTGCTGCATTGAGTCCTTCTTCCACGTTGTGGGAAGGTTGGTAATTAAGTAGGTTTTTTGCCTTGTCAATTGAAGCTAGGGAATGCTTGATATCTCCAATCCTTTCGTCTCCATAAGAAATTGCTAAGTTTTCTATATCTGAGTCAAATTTAGAAAGTAACTCTTTTAATTTTTCTACAAGATCACTAAGGAATGATTGATTTCCGCAGGCTACATTATAAACTTGATTAACAGCTTGCTTATTAACCGTTGTGGCTGCTAACTCATTGGCTTGAATAACGTTATCGATATAGGTGAAGTCTCTACTTTGTGATCCATCACCATGAATAACCGGTGACTCATGATTAATAAATGCTTTAACAAATTTTGGAATTGCTGCTGCATAGGCACCGTTTGGGTCTTGTCTCCTTCCAAAAACATTAAAATATCTTAACCCAATAAGTTCTAAGTTATATAAATTAGAAAAAACACCAGCGTATAACTCATTGACATACTTAGTTACAGCGTAAGGAGATAGAGGAAGTCCAATATCATTTTCCACTTTAGGTAGTTTTTGAGAATCTCCGTAGGTTGAAGAACTTGCTGCATAAACAACCCTTTTAATATTATGTTTTTTTGCACTCCAAAGAATATTCAAAAATCCATTTACATTAATTTCATTTGTTCTTATGGGGTTCTCAATAGACCTTGGAACAGAACCCAAAGCTGCTTGATGTAAAATAATTTCATTTCCATTACAAGCTAAATCGCAATCTTTTATATTAGTAATATCTCCTTCAATAAAATTAAAATTCGGATTGCTTTGAAACTGCTCAATATTTTCTTTTTTCCCCGTTATTAAATTATCTAAACACGTGATTTTGTTATCTTTTTGTAATAAGTACTCAATTATATTACTACCGATGAATCCTGCTCCTCCAGTTACTAAAATATTTTTGTTTTCTAATGACATTATTGATTTAATTCATTTCTAAGATTGATAATTTCCTTGCTTAAGTTTTCGAATTCTACAGAATTATTTTTTGAAACAGAATCGGTAGCATATTCTAAAGCAGTCATGGCTAATAAATCTTGCATATCAATAACTGCATAATTATTTTTTAGTTCTTTAATGTTTTTATCAATTTCAGATACAGCTTTTCTTATTTTTTCTTCTTCGCTTCTATTGATTGTTAAGGGATAAGATCTACCGCCTATCATTACTTTAATTGATAATTCACTCATTTTCTATTTATTTAAAAGTGCTATACATTTATCAATCTCTCTTACCATTTCATTTATCATTAGTTTAACATCCTTATTTGATCCTATTTCTTTTCCTTCAATTTGACTAGCTAATTTTAAAAGCTTTACTTGTTCGTTCAAATCCAATATGTTTGATTTTAGATTTTTTACTTCGTCTACAGAATTTAAAATCTCTTGATTAAGTCTGTTGTTTTCTTGAACCTTATCGTCTAATTTATTTTTAAGTTCTTCAATAAATTTTCTGATGTCATTAATTGCAGATATTTCCTTTTCCATTTAAACGAATATTTCACAAAGTTAGTAGCTAAAGTGGATAATTCAAATTTATATTTCATTGTGAATAAAAAATTCTTTTTTAGGTAGTCTTAGTCTTTAATTATACTAAGATTTGTTCCATGATAAATGTTTATAAAAAATTAGTTTATATTCTCTGTTTCTTCCTCGTTAAATTATTCTATTGTCAGAAAGTTGACGAAATAAACTTTGGTTCTCCTATTGGGATTCCAATAGCATTATCAGGAAATTTTGGAGAATTAAGAACCAATCATTTTCACACAGGTTTAGATATAAAAACCAACGGTTCTCAAAATTATCGTATTTATGCTATTGATTCAGGCTATGTATCGAGAATAAATATTTCTCATTGGGGTTATGGTAAGGCTATTTACGTTGATCACCCTAGTGGGTATACGAGTGTTTATGCTCATTTAAATAGATTTCCTGAAAAAATTGAAAAAATTATAAGAAAAAAACAATACGATTTAAATAAGCAGATAATTGAATATTATTTAGACTCCTCACAAATTTTAGTAAGTAAGGGAGAAGTAATTGCTTATTCAGGAAATAGTGGTAGTTCGTCTGGACCCCATTTACATTTTGAAATTAGAGAAACCCAATCAGAACATCCAGTAAATCCACAAAAATTTAACTTTAAAATAATAGATTCTAAGCCGCCAATAATTAGCAATATTAAAATCTATACTTTTTTAGACGATGTCTTATTCCAAAAGTGTAATGACTATTCGTTAGCAGTTAAAAAGTATAAAGATGAATATCAACTAAAATACGATAGTATAATTTCTGTTAATGGACCAATTGGTATGGGTGTAAATACCTCTGATTTTTATAATAACAGTAGCAATCCTTGTGGTATTTATTCATTGAAATTATTTGTAGATGGTCTATTAAAATATGATTTAAAATTAGATGAGTTGGATTTTGATATTAATGATCAAGTTAATATTCATAAAGATTATCAAGAATATCAAGCGAGTAGAAATAAAGTTCATAAACTATACATTCATCCAAGTAATGAATTGGATTTATATGATAGAAAAATAGGTAATGGGATACTTAATTTTAAGGACACTTTAACTCATAAAGTAAAAATTAAAGTAGGTGATTTCAATAATAATTATTCTGAATTGAGTTTTTACTTGAAACAAAAACCTCATTTTTCTTGCAATAATAAAGACAATAAAACAACGGTTGAGTCTTCAACAAAATTTTACTCCGAGGACAGTAGTTTAATAATTATGATGGACTCTAACTCTTTGTACAGTCCTCCAAATCTAAGTATTTCTCCAAATAACAACAGCTTTAAAATATACAATGATTTACCTTCAAAAAATAAGTTTGTATTGTTTCTAAAGCTCAGTAATCAACAAATAATTAATGGAGATAAAACATTTATGGCCAAGTTGAAAAAGAATGGAAATATTTCTAATAAAGGTGGAGATTTAACTAAGGACTGGCTCAGTATTCAAACTAAAAAATTTGGCACTTACAAACTTATAACCGATACGTTGCCACCCAAAATCAATCATTTGGGAGCCAATAAAGTAAAGTATTTTAATCAAACTTTAAATTTTAGAGTTACTGATGATTTAAGCGGAATCGAGGATTATCATGTTTATATTAACGATAAATGGGTATTGTCAAATTACAGTCACAGAACTTCTATTCTTAGTGTTCCCTTAGATAAGTATGCAAAATTAGTAAACGGAAATCAAAGTTGTAGAGTAGTGGTTATAGACGAAAGAAAAAATGAATCTGAATTAGAATTTAAATTTAAATATAGCGATAAGTAAATATGAACATATTACAAATTCGTTATCATTTTTTTAAAATATTTAATTTAAAATGATTTTCTTTATTACATATGTCTAAAAATAAAAAACTAAAAAAAATATTTGTATTAGATACCTCTGTTATTTTGCACGATCATAATTCTTTAAATTGTTTTGAAGAAAACGATGTTGCCATTCCAATTACAGTACTAGAAGAGTTAGATAATTTTAAAAGAGGGAACGATACCAAAAATTACGAAGCTAGAGAATTCATTAGACTTTTAGATAGACTGAGCAATGATTATACTTTACAGGACTGGATTCCTATAAATGGATCTGATAAAGGAAAGTTTAAAATTATCATGCAAAATGAAACTTTATCTTCAGATGCCATAAAGATTTTTGGTGACAAGAACGATCATAGAATTTTAAATGCTGCTTTAGGTTTAAAAACTACCAATAAGAGTTCTAAAATTATTTTGGTTTCTAAAGACATTAATTTAAGACTAAAAGCCAAAGCTCTAAATATTAAGGCAGAGGATTTTGAAACTGGAAAAATTGACAGAGACAGTACGCTTTACAGTGGTAAACAAGCTATAGACAATATAGATTCTGATTTCATAAATAAATTATACAAACACTCTCAAAATGAAGATATAAGTGTACTAAAAGAAAATGTTGTACCCAACGGTTTCTATATTTTAAAAAATGGAAAAAGCTCTATTTTGGGATATTATAATCCTTTTGAAAAACAATTAGAAAGAGTTGAAAAGCAGTACGTCTACGGAATTAAACCCAAAAATGCTGAGCAAACTTTTGCATTACACGCTTTACTTAATCCAGATATTAAACTGGTTTCTTTACAAGGTGTTGCAGGTACTGGAAAAACACTATTAGCACTAGCAAGTGCTTTGGAGCAAAATAATCTTTATCAACAAATAGTCTTGGCTCGACCAATTGTACCTTTAAGTAATAAAGACATTGGTTACTTACCAGGAAATGCTGAGGATAAAATAAATCCCTACATGCAACCATTATTTGATAATTTAAAGTTCATTAAGAATCAATTTGGAGAAAATGAAAAAAAGTATCGAAAAATTGAGGAAATGGAAGATCAAGGAAAACTAAAAATTTCCGCTCTTGCTTACATTAGAGGTAGAAGTCTTTCGAATGTTATTTTTATAGTTGATGAAGCTCAAAATTTAACACCACATGAGGTTAAAACAATTATTACTAGGGCAGGAGAGAATACAAAAATTATTTTTACTGGAGATGTATTTCAAATAGACACACCGTATTTAGATGAGCAAAGCAACGGTTTGTCTTATTTAATAGACCGATTAAAAGGAAATGATCTTTTTGCCCATATTACTTTAGAAAAAGGCGAAAGATCAGAGCTTGCCAATTTAGCAAACGAATTATTATAGGTGATAGATTATAAAAAAGCGAGAGAATTCGGAACACTTGAATTACTAGCCAAACAAGTGGTAGAAGGTTTTATAACCGGTCTTCATCAAAGTCCATTTCATGGATTTTCCGTTGAATTTGCAGAACATAGATTATATAATAGTGGGGAATCAATAAAGCATTTGGATTGGAAATTATTAGCAAGAACAGATAAGCTCTTTATTAAAAGATATGAAGAAGAAACTAATTTGAGATGTCACATACTTATCGATGCTTCTTCTTCTATGATGTACCCTGTAGACCAGCCTTACAATAAGCTTACCTACTCCTTGGACTCAGCAGCCGCACTTGTTTTTTTAATGAGAAAGCAAAGAGATGCATTTGGATTGTCTTTATTTAGTGATGACTTGGAATTTCATGCACCCGCAAAATCTTCTTTAACCCATCAACAATTTATACTTTCGACTTTAGAACAAATACTTGAAAAGAAAAACAACAACAATAAAAATCAAAAAACAGATCTTGCTAAAATGCTTAATAGATTAGCAAATAAAATACATAAGCGGTCTTTAGTTTTTATATTTTCTGATTTTATGGCCATTAAAAATCCTATAGAATTTGCCAATTCCATAAAACACCTGAGACACCACTTACATGAAATTGTTGTTTTTGATGTATCCCATAACGAATTAGAAAACAATCTCAATCTTCAAAGTAAATACTATAATGTAGTAGATATAGAAACAGGTGAATCTGTTAAAATGCATCCCAAGCAAATTAAAGAAAGATATGTAAACGAAAGAAAAACACGATTGAATCAAATTCATAATCTTTTAAAAAGACAAAAAGTAGATCTTGTAAATGCAGATATTGAAGCTGGATTTGATCAAATTTTAATGGAATATATCATCAAGAGAAAAAAAAATAATTAAAAAAGTATTTTTTTCTTGTATCTCCATACAAAAAAATTAAATTTGCCAACAATTAGGACCGGTAGTTCAGTTGGTTAGAATACCTGCCTGTCACGCAGGGGGTCGCGGGTTCGAGTCCCGTCCGGTCCGCTTATTAATTCCGCAATCATTTGTTTTACAAAAGGTTGCGGTTTTTTATTACCTCATTTGCCATGGAGTCTTAAAAACTCTAAAAAATTAACCCTTCTTAGTCAAAACATCACTTTTCCAATTTACTACGATGATTGAGAATAGTAAATAACTCGTTAATTTTTTATATTTAGTTTATGGAAAGTTTTGGAATTATAGGTTTTGTATTTGGAGTAAGCGCACTAGCAATGGTAATAGAACTTAAAAAAACTGTAAAGTCGCTCGAAAAACAAATTGAAGAACTTCAGAATAAATAATCTATTATTGTAAGAAAAGTTTCATCTAAATTCTTGCCTGATATTTATGCAATTTATGATACCTGCCTTCAATCTTAAGAAGCTTATCATGAGTACCTTTTTCAACTATTTCTCCATTTTCAATTACTAATATTTGATCTGCTTGTCTTATTGTGCTCAGTCGATGTGCAATTACAAAAGTTGTTCTTCCGTTCATGAGTTTTTTTAAACTTTCTTGTATTAAAGATTCACTTTCATTGTCTAGGTTGGATGTCGCTTCGTCCAAAATTAATATTCTAGGATTTGCTATTATTGCTCTTGCAATGGTAATCCTTTGTCTTTGGCCACCTGATAATTTAACACCTCTCTCTCCAATTACAGTTTCAATACCGTCTTCAAATCTGTCTGTAAATTCATGGACATTGGCTGCCTCAATAGCCTCTAATAATTCCTCGTTACTTGCCTCAGGTTTAGAAAATAAAATATTTTGTTTGATAGTTCCCTCAAACAGAAAATCATCTTGTAAGACTACTCCAAGTCTTTTTCGATAACTACTAAGCTTAACAGTTGAGAGATCCACTCCATCTATAGTGATTTTCCCCGATTGTGGATTTAAAAAAGATGCTGCCAAACCCGCAATAGTAGACTTTCCAGAGCCCGAAGTTCCTACTAAAGCGGTCATGGACCCTTTTTCAGCTTTAAAAGATATATGATGAATTACCTCGGTATCTTCCTCATAAGCAAATGAAACATTTTTAAACTCAATATCTCCGTTGATAGTTTCAAGAACAGTAGTTCTAATTTGCTCATCTTCTTCAGGGCTCATAGACATGATTTCTTCTGTCCTGTCAAGACCAGCAAAAGCTTCGGTAAATTGACTTCCAATATTTCCTATTTGTATAATTGGTGCTACTAAAAAAGCAATCATGGCGGTATAGGAAATAAATTCTCCGTTATCTAGTCCTAAATAACTACCAATTCCCATCACTCCAGCGCTAGCTAAACCCATCATCAAAACACCTGAACTAGACATTAAGGCCTGTGCAGTCATGCTTTTCTTAACTAATAGAAATATTTCGTTAACTCCTTTTGAAAATATATTTAATTCTTGTTTTTCTGCTCCGAAACCTTTAATTACTCGGATACCACTTAAAGACTCAGTAAGCCTTCCAGACACTTCTGCACTTTTTTTACCTCTTTCTCTAAATATAGGTCTTATATATCCGAAGGCTTTCATTGCAATTACACCAAATAAAGCCATGGGCAAGAGAACAAATATGGTTAGTTTGAAACTTATGGTTATTAAATAAGCAAAGGCAGCTACAGAGGCTAATATGCCGCCAATTAACTGCACAAAGCCTGTTCCTACGAGATTTCTAACTCCTTCAACATCCGTCATAATCCTAGAAACTAACGCTCCAGATTTATTGTTGTCAAAATAGTTAATTGGTAAGGTAAGTACCTTTTTTTGCACTTTTGTTCTCAATTCTGCAATCAACGATTGAGCTTCAACACCAATTAATCTTGTTAATAAATAAGATGTAACGGAATTTACTAGAATAGCTCCGATTACTATTCCTACAATTTGTAAAGTCAAGTCCATATCTTTACCCAAAGCATCATTTACAAAAGTTTTCATAATTATTGGGGTAACTAAACCTGAAGCTTTACTAATAATTATAAGAAAGAGCCCAATAAATAATAGTTTTTTTCTAGGCCATATAATGGTTCTGAATACTTCTTTTAATGTTATTTTATTTTTACTCATTTTTTAGTAATTAAAATCGGACTCAAATTTATATTTAAATAAGAAAAGCTTCTTACAAAGTATGTTAAATTACCAGTTTCTTTATAAATTAAATTTTTGATTGGTTGTTAGTTTTATATTTACTTAAAAAAAATAATGGTTAATAATGTTTCTAGATTCGAAAATGATAACGATCCTCTTTTTGATGACAAAGAAAGACCTACACTTTTAAAAGTACTTTGTATATTAAGTTGGATTGGCTCAGGAATCCAAATCATTACTTCCACAATTTATTCAATTTATGTTGATCAATCAGTAAAACAAGAGATTATAGCATTACTTCCTAATGATGAAATGAAGGGAATGTATCAAAAGGTATTTGATTTAATGGACAACACCTCGATATGGTACCTTCTTTTATATCTTGGAAATATTGGGGTGGTATATTTGATGTGGAATTTTAAAAAGAATGGTTTTTATGGATATATACTTATTCAGATTTTAATTCTTTTTGTTCCATTTCTAATTACACCTTTTCAAATTAGTCAATTAGTAACTTCTTCATTATTTCCAATGATCTTTATTTTTCTTTATGGAATTAATGTAAAGCATTTGGATAGTTAAGTACCATTATTCCACAGATCCTAAAAAAGTATATGAGATGATATTGGCTCCCATTTGCAAAGCTTTTAGTCTGATTTCCTTACTGTCATTATGAACTTCTTCGTCTTCCCATCCGTCTCCTAAATCACATTCATAGTCGTAAAAACAAACCAATCTACCTTTAAAGATTAATCCCAAGCCAACAGCTGGTTTTTCGTCGTGCTGGTGTACTTTAGGTAGACCATCATTAAAATTAAATTTTTGATGATATATGGCGTGATCAAAAGGTAATTCTATGAAATTAAGTTCTGGAAATACTTTTTTTATTTCTTTTCTTATAAAAGGATCCAGTCCGTAATTATCTGAAATATGAAGAAAACCACCAGCAATTAAATAGTTTCTTAAATTTTTAACTTCTTCAGAAGATAAAACAACATTTCCGTGTCCAGTTAAGTGAAGGTAAGGGTAGTTAAATATGGAATTATCTCCGATAGCGATTTCGTCGTATTTAGGATTGATATTGGTTCCTATTTCAGTATTACAAAATTCAACTAGATTGGTTAAAGCCGTTGGATTAGAGTACCAATCTCCACCACCATTGTATTTTAATAGTCCTATTTTGTAGGAATAATTTTGTCCAAAGCTATAAGATATTACAAGGAAATAAAAAGTAAGAAATTTAATTTTACTTTTCATTATAAATGATCATAGATTAGCTTGTAATCCATTGAATAATCAATTTTAGAAAAATCATTTTCATCATAGAAAAGATGCTTTCCATAATCCATCATTGTTTTTGCCTTTGCAACATCTTTTTCCTTATAGTAATTCGCATATTCCATTAAAGTAAATCTTAAAATAAATTGTTGAGATCTGTTCATGTATTTCAAGCTAAATTTATTATCCCCATATTTCTCAATTTCTGGCATACAAATTTTAAGTACTTCTTTGGCTTTTGAATTGTTCTTGGTAAGCGTGCAAAGCAAAGCATAAAGCAATTTAGCCCCGTAATCTTGTGGGTCCATATCACTAGTTTTTTTGGCAAGGCTAACCGCTTTTCCATAAGTCTTAATGGTCCCTTCTAAAATGTAATTTTCGATATCTTCTATAATAATCATTTTAAAATTGTCTATGTATTCTTCAGCATCTTCTTTGTACAGATATTCTTTATCTTTTTTACGATATTTTGCTGCAAATGACATGGCAGTTTTATACGCTTTGGGAAATTCTTCTGTGTATTGATGGTCTCTGCTCATTTCAAATGATGCTTTAGAAGCAAATAAATAGGGAAGAGCGTCTTTTTTTGTCTTGTCTTTAAGAGTGTATTTAATGGACTTATTGTAACAATCTTTATATTCTTCGTTAACTAGAAAGAGCAATAAATCTTCATAATCATTACCAGATTGGGACTTGATTTCAAGATGAAATATGTTCGAAAGAAATAAAAATAATGAGATGGATAAAAAAATGTTTTTTTGAATCATAATTATGTGTTATCAATATTCATGCCTAAATAAAAAATAATTATACCTCATTTTAAAATAAAAGTTTCGAAATAGTCCAACTAATATATAAAGTTTTTAATTTTAAAAAATGAAATGGATTGGCAAAAGAGTTTCCTATAAATACCATACCAACTTTTTTACAATGATTATAAGTCCTAAAACAGAAGACTGGAAATTATGGGTCATGTTCTTTTGGTTTTTAGCCTGGCTAACTTGCGGTGTCGTTGTTATTTACACGTTATTTTTTACGGAAGATATGATAGATTCAAAAGTTTATTTCACTACTTTTCTATTATTCTGGTTCTACTTTCTTTATAAAATTTCGCGTGTTATTTTATGGAGAAAATATGGTATTGAATTCATAAAAATTGATGAAGACCGTTTATCCATTAAAAAATCAATTTTTGGATTCGGAAAAGCAAGAGAGTATTTATTAGATAACATTGAGAAATTTGAATTGGAACCACTTAAAGAAAACTCGTATGCGAAAGTATTTAACGATTCATTCTGGGTAGTTGGTCAGGGGACAATAGTAATTATTTCATCACAAAAAGAAGACAACTTTGGTTCCCAGATTTCTTTAAATGACGGAAAGGAAATTGTTAAAATTCTTAACTCATCAATTAAAAAATACATTTAATAATTTAACTGGAAAGCAACTGTTTTAATTCTCTTTGTTTGTTGTGTTTTTACTTTTTCTTCTAAAATCATCTCCTTTGCTATTTTTGAATTAAGCACTTTATCGATGCTCTTAATTTCACCAACTGGAATGTTGTTCTGATGAAAAGCTTTTATTAATTGTTTTGAATTTAATTTTATTGTTTTCTCATTAATTTTCATCAAAAGTCGAGATCTGTTTTTTACTCTTTGAACATTTTTTATAAATTTTTTAGTGGTATCAAACTCTAAACCTATGATTTCAGAAAACTTTTTAAATTGAAGGTCTGTTCCTACAGCTAAAATAAGTTGCTGATGGTCTTTAGTAACTATAATTTCACCGTAGGGAGCTATATTAGGATGCAAAGTACCCATTGGTCTTGCTACATGATTCGCCATTAAAAAATTGGAAGACTGATTCATTAAAGATGCAATTGCTGTTTCTTCTAAAGTTGTGGAGACTTTAATGGCTTTATCAACTTTGTGTTGCATTATAATTGCGGTCAGTATTCCTTCTTTTATTTGATGTGCTGCTAGAACATCTATAAAAGCTACAGGCATTTTAGCAAAATTTTTTTCATTTCCAGTCATACTAATAAAACCAGTTTCTGCTTGTAATACAATATCGAAAGCAACTCGATCCTTTTTACTTTTGAACCCACCGATGTGAGCATATATTATGGAAGAGTTTAAGTTTTTACAACTCTCAAAATCAAGTTTGAATTTCTCATCATCTCCATATTTAAAATTTGTAATAATAACATCACAATATTTGATAAGTTCGTTTAATTTTTTTCTATCATCTTCATTATTGAAGTCTAAAAAAATATGTTTTTTCCCATAATTCACAGAACAGAAATAAGCAGATAAATCTTCATCTTTTTCACTTGATAATTTCCATTTTCTAGTAATGTCTCCTTTACTTAACTTATTTTCAACTTTTGTCACTTGAGCTCCAAGCTCAGCAAAAAATATTCCAACTGCTGGCCCTGCCAATACACTTGATAATTCTAAAATTTTAAGTTCACTAAACATATTTATTTCACTTTATGACTGTAATATAAATTCCTTTTAGCATATTTATTAAATATATTTCAATGTTTTAATGTCTAGACAAAATAAATTTGGAACTTTTAGTGGTGTCCTTACTCCATCCTTACTAACTATACTGGGGGTAATCATGTACATGAGACTTGGAAGTATTGTCGGAAATTCTTCTGGTATTTTTCAAGTGGTATTAATTATTTTATTTGCGCATTTAATTTCTATTACTACTGGGTTAAGTGTTTCTTCTATTGCAACTGATAAAAAAATAGACAAGGGAGGGATTTATTACATGCTAACCAGAAGCCTTGGTTTACCTATTGGTGGGGCTATCGGATTAACGATATTTATAGCAACCGCATTTAGTATATCCTTGTATTTGATTGGATTTTCCGAAAGTATTATTCCAGTTATTAATGAGGATTGGGCTGCTGACGGTATTTCAATTAATAAACTTCGATTTTTTGGTTCAATTGCGTTATTTGTTGTTTTAATAATTGCTTATGTAAGTACCAATTTTGCTTTAAAAATACAATATGTAATTCTGGGGCTTATTATACTTTCTTTAGGGTCCATATTTTTAGGTAATCAAAACACCTTAAAAGAAGGCTCAGCTCTAATTGAATCGCCTAATTTTGCTACATTATTTGGTTTGTTTTTCCCAGCAGTTACAGGCTTTACAGCTGGAGTTGCCATGAGCGGAGATCTAAGAAATCCCAAAATTTCAATTCCTTGGGGAACCATGCTTTCAATATCCATTGGACTTTTAGTTTATTTATTATTATCCGTTTTCATTTATTATAATATTGATGGTAGGTTTCTTCGTACGAATAACAATGTATTGATAGAATTTGGAGCTGTACCTTTATTGGTGCTCTGCGGGGTTTGGGGAGCGACAATTTCGTCTGCATTAGGTGGGATTTTAGGAGGTCCAAGAATATTGCAAGCCATGTCCTTAGATAAAATAACTCCAAAATTTTTCGCGAAAGAATCAGGTGCTAATAAAGAACCAAGAAATGCTCTTTTTCTTACTTTTTTCATTGCGGAAATCGGTATTCTTATTGGTGAACTGAATGTTATTGCAGAGTTAGTGGCAATGTTCTATATGGCTGCATACCTCTTTATTAATTTATCTTGTTTTTTAGAACAATGGTCTAGTCCTGATTTTAGACCCAAGTTTAAAATCCCGTTATGGATTTCTTTGTTAGGTGGATTAGCCACATTACTTTTAATGATCCAGTTGAATCTTGCTGCTACTTTAGTAGCTGTTTTATTTATGTTTATTTTTTGGTTTTGGCTTTCTAAAAAAGACTTGGTTCTTGGTACCGGTGATGTGTGGCTTAGTGTTTGGAATTCAATCGTTAAAACTGGTTTGAAAAACCTACAGAAAAAAACTGTTCATAGAAGAAATTGGCAACCAAATATTTTACTTTTTAGTGGAGGCACTTCTAACAGGCCACATCTCATAGAATTTGGTAAAAATATTATTGGAAGAGTTGGTATGGTTTCTAACTTTGATTTAATTGAAACAAAATCTGCAAATGTCTTATTTCCCAAATCTGCTCAAAATTTAAAAGACGATTTACTAACTGGAGACTCAATTTTTCATAGAAAATTATATTGTCAAAATATATTTAAGGGAATTGAATCTATAGCTACTACTTATGGTTTTTCAGGTATCGAACCGAATACAGTTTTAATGGGTTGGGCAAAAAATACCAAAGATCCAATATGGTTTGGACAGATGACCCAAAAACTTAAAGACCTAGATTATAATATTCTTTATTTAGATTATGACGTTAAAAAGGGATTTGGAAATTATAATAAAATTGATCTTTGGTGGTCAGAATTTCAAAAAGAAAATGAACTTTCTCTTCAACTAATTAAATTTCTTAGATCTTCACCAAGGTGGAAAAAAGCATTGTTAAATATTTATTTTGTAAACTCTAAAAAAACTAATTCTAAAGAAATTTTAATAAAAATGCAGCAAATTATCGATAGAAAGAGAATGGTTGCAGAACTACATGTTGTAAATAACTTTCTTGATCAAAAAGAGTTATCAGATTATGTAAGGGTTAAAAGTTTTGATGCAGATTTAATATTAATGAAATTACCATTTTTAGAAGATGGCAAGGAGAAAGATTTTATAAACTCTTCAAATGATTTATTTGGTAAAATAGGTTCTTCACTATTTTTAGAAGCTTCTAACAGTTTTGTAGATAATTTAAAAATCGAATCAGATTTAAAAACAATTTCAAATCCTAAAACCAAAGTCTTCACTGCAGATTTCAAAGGCGCTACCATCCCTACACATGATGACAATTTTGATTATAAGTTTTCAATTTGGCAAAATGAATTAGAGAAAATAAATCAAGTTTTTATAAATGATTTACAAACACATATTTTACCTTTTGAAGAGTACTATATAAATATATTTAATAATAAAAACTTGTTAAATGAGTTGACTAAACATATTTATAATGAAGAAAAAGTAAAAACAGTTGCTGATGATTTTGAAGGAAAAATTGCTAAAAATATAAAACAATATTTCAAGACAATAAATCAATTTTTATCTAGTGTTTCAAATACGTTTGACTTCCACTATTATGTAGATTTTCTAAACTCAAAGGAATTAAAAGTTACGTCCTATAATCAAAAAATAAAAGATAAAATCTTAAGGAATAATTCTAAAAATTACCATGTTAAAATTCCTGTTGTTAAGTTATTTGACCACCATTTGAAAAATCAGTTTATCAAACAATTTATTGAGGCCTTGAAAATATTTGGTAATATTCATAATAAATATATTCAGCAGTACAATAAACACATAAACCAAAGTACAAAGACAAACATATTGCCAAATTTGGAGAAAGTTAATAATGAAATTTTTTCCAATTTAAGTAAAGATTTAAACCTTGTGGTTCTTGAACTTTTAAATGCTATTATAATTGATATTGGAGAAAACAATGTAAAGTACCTTGCTCAGGAAAGAGAAGAGAATTTCGATATTAAATTTTATAGAAAAAGATGGCGAGGTATCGAGTTATTTCCCGAAAGTTTTTCCAAAAATATTTTTATTTTTCATAACATAAAGGCACTGTACTGCTCTTCATCTTTAGTTAAGGGTTTATCAATGAATCAAATAAATCAATTTTCAATATTAATTAATGAAAAATTATTTGATCCATTAGAAGCGTTATCAAATTTAAGTAAGAAAAAATCTGCTTTGAAAAAACAATTAACTTTTGATCTTTGGATACAGCAATTAGAAACTGAATTCATTAATTTTAAGAGATCTTTAGTAAAAGATTCTTGGCAAATTAATTATGATGATTTTTTTAGTAAAATACCTGAAGAAATTAATTTATATTCAGCTGAAGACATTAATTATTTTTATAATTCTCAAAACAATTTAGTTGAAAAAAATTACAACCTTAAAACAACACTTCTTTACGTTTACAACGAAAAAATAATATTTCCACTTGATAAGTTTTTTAAAGATTACATCAAGTGGGCTTTGAGTGATTTAGAGTCTCTAATAAGTTCTTTTAAGTTAGTATCATTTACGCAGAACAATCAAAAAAGTGAAGATTTATTACGCGATTCAAAAAAGAAGCTTCAAAAAGATATTGATTTACTTCTGCAAAAAATCACCTTAAAGAAAGAAAGATTAGCATCGTTTCTAGAAGATTTAAAATTAATAACCAGTAAATTTAACGACTATCAGTTTTTATTATTAAACGAATCAAAGAAGTTTGTTGAATTAAATGACGACTCCAATAATAAGTACAATTTTGAGTTTATTCAAAATTACATTTCAGACAAATTTATAGCTGTTGTTGACTTGTTGTCTTACCAAGAATTGGAACAACAACAATCTTCAAAAAATGATAAATTAAATCTACTTCGTGACTTTTTAGAGCACAGAACTCCATCAAGAAAATCATTAGCTGAATTGCCCAAATTATATTTGCAATTATTTAATGACGATACGAAACCCAATCCATTCTTTTCAAGTTTTATTTCTAAGCAAGAAAAAAGCATTGTAAATGTGTTGTCCTCTGTGGAGAATAGCTCACAAAATGTAGTGGTGGTTTCAGGAGAATCAAATTCTGGTAAGTCCTATATTATTAGTAAAGTTCTAAAAACTTTAAATTATGAAAATTGCTATGAAATAGATCCTCCTTCTTCGTTGCTTGAAAACATAACGGAGGTTAACCTGTCCAAGCTATTACACCCAGTAAAGGACACTTCATCAAAATCTATTTTTTTCAAAGATTTAGAGAAAGGATCGGTAGTTTTTTTAAATAATTTTGAACTTTGGTGGAGAAAAAATTCCAACGGTTATAACTCCATAACACAATGGGTTAAAATATTTAAGGATTACACTAATAAACTCAATTTTGTTATTGAAGTTAATCCTACTTATAAAAAGTTACTACTTAATTTCAATAATTTTGACAATCTTGTTTTAAAGTATGTTTCAACTCATAATTTTTCCAAAAAGGAATTAGAAAAAATGGTTGATTATAAAAACAATTTAGTTGGAGTCGACATCTACAATAAATTGAGTAAAATTAATTTTTCTAATTCTTTCAGATCTACTCTAAATTTTAAAAACATTCAAAACCATAGTTCAGGAAATATAGGTTGGTTTAATCAACTTTGGATTTCCTCACTTTTTAAAAATTCTGATGGATTTCTTGAATTCTCAAATAATTATGATTTTCAGTTACCTAATATTTTTTCTGATCAAGAACTGATAGTTTTAGTTCATTTTTATTACCATAAAAAAATAAATTTAAAAGCTTTAAAAGAATATTTTGATGAAAAAATCCATTTGAATATTAATGAAATAATTTCGGTTTTAAAAAATGAAAATGTACTTATCACAGAAGGTATTTACACTGAAATCAATTCATTTATTATTAGAGATTTGATAGCTATTTTTAAAGAGAAAAATTTAATTTAATCGTGACGGTATTACCTTACATATTTTATTTCCTACTGCAATTAATTATTTTATTAGTTGTAGTTAATTTAACCAGAAGATTTTTAGTTGTGATTTCAAAAAACAACTCCTCTCACAATAAATATCTTTTTTTCTATGAAGTTGCAGTTTATTTAATATGGATATTATTTATCATGTTAAAAATTGCTCATGCATTAAATGATAATATTCTTATAATTGGTAGTGTGGTGTTAATTTTAATTGTTTTAATGTGGGATTATTTGAAGAACCTGTTTTTAGGAATTGTTTTTGCATTTCAATACGGATATATAAAAGGAACTAACCTATTAGTAAATGATATAGAAGGGAAGTTGGAAAATTATTATTCTTCATATTTTGAGATGTTAACCAATAAAGGAGAAAGACTGAAGATAAAATATCAAAGTGTTTATGCTGGCAGTTTCGAAATTTTTAAAGGTAATCTTTACAGAGTTTTCAGGGAAATTGCATTGAAGAAAGCTGATAATGCTGATTCAATTAAAATTAAAATAATGAATCATCCTCTTTTTTTAATGAACTCTAATTATGATTTTTACCAAAAAAGATCGGAAGATGGTAAAATATCATTCTGTTTCTATTTTAATGTTATGAATTATAAAGATGCATTAATTATAGAAGAATACATCGATAACATTAACTGACAATTATAATTAATTTAGATTATGTAAAATGGGTAATTCTTTTGGAAACATATTTAAGCTCACTACTTTTGGTGAATCTCACGGTTCGTCAATAGGAGGTGTTATTGATGGTTGCCCTTCTGGTTTGAAAATTGATTTAAATTTTATTCAAAATGAATTAGATAGACGAAGACCTGGTCAAAGTAATATTACCACTCAAAGAAAAGAAGCAGACCAAGTCGAATTGTTATCTGGGATTTTTGAAGGAGTAACTACGGGTTCTCCCATTGGTTTTATTATCTCTAACAATAATTCAAATTCAAGGGATTACGATAATTTAAAGGATGTATACCGTCCTTCTCATGCAGATTACACTTATCAAGAGAAATACGGATGGAGAGACCACAGAGGCGGTGGAAGGTCGTCAGCAAGAGAAACTGCATGTAGAGTAGTTGGTGGAGCAATTGCTAAACAAATTTTAAAACAAAAAAATATAGAAATTTTAGGTTTTGTTTTTAGTGTTGGAAATATTTTTGCAAATGAAAAGTTAATAGATTTTTCAAAAATCACCAAGATTAGAGATTCAAATATGGTTAGATGTCCGGACGAAAAATCAGCTACAAAAATGATCGATCTTATTAAAGATTTAAAAGCGAAAGGGAATAGTGTTGGTGGGCAAATTAAATGTATTATGAAAGGTGTTCCTGCTGGTTTAGGTGAACCAGTTTTTGATAAGTTACAAGCTGACTTATCTAAGGCAATGCTTTCTATAAATGCGGTAAAAGGTTTTGAGTATGGATCTGGTTTTGATGGGTCTAAAATGTTTGGATCTGATCATAACGATGAGTTTATTGCGACTCCAGATGGAGTAGCTACAGTTTCTAACTTTTCAGGAGGTATTCAAGGAGGCTTATCAAATGGTGAAGAAATTTACTTTAAAGTTGCTTTTAAACCAGTAGCTACCATTCTGACCAGTCAAAAAAGTATTGATAATCAAAATAATAATATTGAAATCAAAGTTTCTGGAAGACACGACCCATGTGTAGTCCCCAGAGCTGTCCCTATAGTTGAATCCATGGCTGCAATGGTAATTGTAGATCATTTATTAAGAAATAGAACAACCAGGTTATGAACACAAGTACTAAAAAAATACCACTATACGTACAAATTATTATAGGTTTAATTCTGGGTTTAGGATATAGCATTTTGGCAACTTTTCAAGGTTGGATTAATTTTACAGAAGACTGGATTTCACCTTTTGGAAAAATATTCATCAATTCGCTAAAGCTTATTGCAGTTCCTCTTGTTTTTGTTTCATTAATCGTAGGTATTGCATCTATGAATAATATACGAACTCTCGGAAAAATGGGAGGTAAGTCTATTTTTATTTATATAACCACTACTGTAATAGCTATTATTATAGGTTTAGTATTGGTAAATACCATTCAACCAGGAAAATTTATGTCTGATGAAACTAGGGTAAAATTAGTGGAGAAATATTCTAATAAAACAGATTCAAAAATTCAAGTTGCTAATGTTACCAAGGAAAACGGTCCGTTACAGCCTTTAATAGATTTAGTTCCTAGTAATTTTGTTACCAGTGCTTCAGATAATAGAAATATGCTGCAAATTATCTTCTTTGCTGTTTTATTTGGAATTGCAATGGTAATGATACCAGAAAATAAATCGAACCCCACAAAGTTATTCTTTGAAAGTTTAAATGAAATAATTTTAAAAATAGTTGATATTATTATGATTTACTCTCCAATCGGTGTTTTTGCTTTGCTTGCTGGAGTAGTAGTACAGGTTTCTGAAGGAGATATTTCTTTTGCTTTTCAAATATTAACAGGACTAGGTATTTACAGTTTGACGGTAGTTTTAGGGCTAGCTATTATGATATTCTTGGTATATCCCATATTGATAAAAAGATTTGCAAAGGTAGATTTTAATACTTTTCTTAAGGCGATTTCACCTGCTCAGTTACTTGCTTTTTCTACCAGTTCAAGTGCAGCAACACTGCCTCTAACAATGGAAAGAGTAGAAGAGAAATTAGGTGTTTCAAAAAAAGTATCAAGTTTTGTTTTACCTCTTGGTGCAACGATTAATATGGATGGAACAAGTTTGTATCAAGCAGTAGCTGCTGTTTTTATTGCACAATCATTTAATATTGATTTAACTGTTACCGATCAGTTAGCAATTTTGGTTACTGCTACACTTGCTTCAATTGGATCTGCTGCTGTTCCTGGAGCCGGTTTGGTAATGTTAACTATTGTTCTTGGTTTATTTCCACAGATTCCTATTGAAGGTATAGGATTAGTTTTTGCAGTAGACAGAATTTTAGACATGTGTAGAACCACTGTTAATGTTACTGGTGATGCTTCAGTTGCTGCTATAGTAGCTTATTCAGAAAATGAACTCCATGTCGTTGAACAATAGAAATACTTTTTTTAGTTTTTTACTATGCTTAATTGTTCATTCTCTTTCATTTAGTCAAGAATGTGAAGTAGAAGTTCCAAAATCTATTGAAAAACTTTATCTAAAGGGCAAAAATTACAAGAAATACGATTACAAGAACAGAGTTAAATTTTTTAAAGAAGCTCTTGAAATTGAAGAAGATTGCATTCCATGTATTTGGGAACTCGCTAAAATGTCATTTAGAAGAAAATATACTTCTGGTGACCCCATGGATTTCCCCAAAAAATATTTTCTGAAATTAGAGAATCTTTGCCCTACTTATCATGCAGATGTTTTTTATTATTTAAGCTTGATATATTACATGGAAAAAAATGATTGTGAAGCAGTTGTTTATTTTGAAAAATTTTTAAAATTCCCAACTGAAAATAAAAAACAAATTGCGATTAATTATAAAGATCAAAAGCAATATGTTGAGGCGTCTTTGGAAATGTCTAAATATTATTGCGATTTCTATTCCAACCCAGTTCCTTTTGAACCCAAGGTATTAACCAACATATCAACAGCAGAAAGAAACGAAATTCTTCCTGTAATTTCTCCTGATAACGAACATATATATTATACCATAGAATATGACGAGTTTGTAAAAGGAGACTTTGCAGTACATCACGAGCAGGTGTTAGCCAATTCAACAAGATTGAATTTTAAAGACTTTTTTGAAAAAGGTATTCCTTTGGAAGAGCCTTTCAACAAAGGTCCAAAATATGGAGGAGCAACTATATCTCTAAATAATAAGGAAATGTTTATTTGTGCATGCATTCAAAACGGAGGGTATTTCAATTGTGATATTTATAAGTCCCAAAACGAAAGAAAAACAATCACTCTTAAAAAAGAGGGGAAAGATTATGATACAACATTTTATTCGTGGTCTCCACTGGAAAATTTAGGTCCAAACATTAATGGTCCTCAAACCTGGGAAGCTCAACCTTCTCTTTCTGGAGATGGAAATACCTTATATTTTGCTTCTGCACGACCTGGCGGTTATGGAAAAATAGATATCTACTATTCTAAAAGACAAGAAGACGGATCTTGGTCAAAAGCAAAGAATATGGGTAAACCTATAAATACTTCGCAGAGCGACAAGTCACCATTTATTCATACAGATAGCAGAACTTTTTACTTCGTATCAGAGTCTTCAGATTATAGATGGGGTGCAGGCGATTTTGATATTTTCTATACCCAACAAAATGAAGAAACCCTTCTTTGGGACGAACCAAAGAATATTGGATATCCAATTAATAGTGAAGAACCAGAAGAATCACTTATAGTTAGTGTTGATGGACATTTTGGATATTTTTCTTCTAAGAGAAAAGAAGGTTTAGGAGGAAAAGATATTTTCTATTTTGAAATTCCTGAAGAAGCTAAACCTGATAAAATTGTTTTAGCTAAGGGAAAAGGTTCTTTTGAGGATAGTGAAACAAAAAATACTAAAATGATACTCAGAGACGAAAATGGTAATAAAAAAGAGCAACATTTTTCATTAAGCGATGATGGAGACTTTGTTGCAATTGTGAATGTAGAAGATGTAACAGGTGACGCATTATTGGAAATTCAAACTGATAATGGGGCTTTTGAATCTCTTCTTATATCTAAAGAGGATGTAGAGAGAACTGTTGTCAAGCAAAAAGAAATAGATGTTCAGCTGATAGAAAAAGGACAGTCTTACACCATAAATGATATTCTTTTTGAGTCTAATTCGTCAAAATTGAAAGAATCTTCCAAAATAGTATTAGATGGCTTTTCAGACTGGTTAATTAAAAATAAAAAGTTAAATATTGAGATTCAAGGTCATACAGATGATGTAGGCCCTAATAAAGCCAATTTAGCTTTATCTATGGATCGCTCTTTTAGCGTTATGGAATATTTATTAGAGAAAGGAATTTCAAAAGAAAGATTATTATTCAAAGGCTATGGAGAAACAAAGCCTAAAGTTCCCAATAATTCTTCTAAATCAAGAATGATTAATAGAAGAACAGATTTTTTAATATTTTAGATATACTACTTAAAAATAAAATAATGTTTTTAGAAAATAATGTAAATCAACAAACTAAACTAGGGTGGATTGAAGTAATCTGCGGATCTATGTTTTCAGGTAAAACAGAAGAGCTCATAAGGAGATTAAAAAGAGTGGAGTTTGCCAATCAAAAAGCAATTATTTTCAAACCAATAACAGATGTAAGGTATAGTAAAAGTAAAGTAGTTTCTCACGATTCTAACGAAATTGAATCTATTCCTGTAAAATCATCTTTAGATATTGAAGATTTAGCAAAAGAAGTAGATGTTGTTGCTTTAGATGAGGCTCAATTTTTTGATGATGACATTGTAAGGGTTTGTAATAATTTAGCCAACAGCGGAAAAAGAGTAATTGTTGCTGGACTTGATATGGATTTTGAAGGAAACCCTTTTGGTCCAATGCCTAATTTAATGGCGGTTGCAGAATTTGTAACTAAAGTACACGCTATATGTACCCAAACAGGAAATCTTGCCAATTTTAGTCATAGGATTTCTAAAAATAAAGATTTAGTTCTTTTGGGCGAAAGGGAAGAATACGAGCCATTAAGTAGAAATGCTTTTAATGAAAAATTAAAAAAAAGTTGATAAATACTCTTTTTTTTCACAAAAAAACGAATAAAATGAACATTTTGATTAAAAAACTATCGTTTACAGTAATTTTCAAAATATGATTTTATCAACCTAATATAAAGATGAGATTCTATAATTTATTTTTGTTATTTATTTTCTTAAATTTTAGTTGCACAACAAATTCAGTAAATGATGATTTCTCAAATGAAATTAGTTTAAACGAAGCTAAAACAAATGGCCTTCATATTGTTATAGAAGAAGCTGGCTTTAAAAAAATTGTTGATTTAAGGAATAAATATGTCCATAAAAAAATATTTAACGAAAAATTATATTCAAAAGCATTATTAATTTCTGGAAATGATACAGTTAGTGCTATATTAAGGTTAAAAGGAGATCATACCGATCATCTACAAGGAAACCGATGGTCTTATAGAATTAAAACGGATGGGAAAGTTCTGAAAGAAAGCAAGTTCTCAATTCAAGGACTGAAGACAAGATCATATTTTTCAGAAAGATTATTTCATGAATTTCTTAAAAACGAAGGGTTGGTTCATCTACAATATGAGTTTATACCAGTTACAATTAATGAAATTGATTCTTTTGCTGGAGTATATGCATATGAATCGCATTTTAAATCTGATATTTTAGTAAATCAAAATCTGAAATTGGGTCCCATTCTTAAATTTAATGAAGATGAATTTTGGGATTATAAAAATAAAGCTGAAAAGGGTCAAGACAGAGATTCTTTATTAAGAACTATTAGTAAAATAGAGTTAACGAATCGTAAAGGTTTTGACAAAGAAACAGGTGAGAAATCCATAAAAATGTTACAAGATTTCATCCAGAATAAGGTGCCTGCTGAAAAGGTTTTTGATATGTTGAAATGGGCTAGATTTTTAACTGTGAATGCATTTATGGGTTGTAATCATGCTATGAGATGGCATAACCTGAGATTTTATTTGAATCCTGAAACTAATCTTTTGGAACCTGTTGGTTTCGATTTATCTACTTGGTTTTTGAAAAATGGGGCATGGCATTTGAATAAAGATTCTGTAGAATCTTTTTATAAACCTTTTTATGAATCTTCAGTTTTTTTAAACGAATTATTGGAGACAACAAAAAGGATTTCGGAAAAATCCTATTTAGATGATTTCTTTGAGAATAGAAAATATGTTTTTAATGACTGCATAGATCTTATTAGGAAAGAGAAAACCAACTACAAGCTCAATAAAAAGGTACTCTATCGAATACAAGAAATTTTTAAAAACGATTTAAAAAGCTTTTAGTGAAAACTAAACATGGATGATTGTGCTTTTTTAGTAAAATCAATATATTTTGTAAAAAAAAACACTGAAAACAATCAAAAAACATTAAAAATGTCAAAAAAACACTGAAAATGAGTTATTTAAATAAATCGAATTTTAAATATTGGCAAGGTTATTTAGGTATTTCAATTTTTGTAAGTTTTAATACTGTGGCAATGATGTTGTATCCAGGTGGAACATATTTAGATGCTACCACTGAGGGTTATCAATTTTTTTATAATTTTTTCAGTAATTTGGGGGAGTGGACCGCTAGAAATGGTCAAATAAACACACTTTCTGCCTTTTTATTTAATTCTTCATTAATGTTATTTGCCCTTTCTTATTTTTCTTTTTTTATTTCATTTTTAAAGTTAGAAGTAAAGTATGTGGAGAGTAAGTGGCTTCGTTTTTTTTTGGTAGCAAGTATTTCGGTTTCCATATTAGCTTTTATTTTTATATCTGTATTTTCCGCTGAAGAAACCTCAAAGTTTTGGCACTTGATTTTTGTAAAAATAGCTTTCAGAACATTATTTTTTCATGCTGTTTTACAGACATTTGTAGTAATGAAAACTCCCAAGTTTGATCAATTCATTTCTTATACTACTCTTGGTTTTGCGGTTTTACTTTTTACTTTTTTACTGGTAATGGATTTTGGACCTAGGGCACTAGAAAGTCAAGAAGGTCTTTTTATTCAGGTAACCGCTCAAAAAGTAATAGTTGCTGGAATTATGATTTATTTTTTCTTCCAAATAAGATCTGCTTTGCATCTTTCCAAAGAGTAAGTTTTTACTTATATTGTATCTAAATGAAAAAATACTTTCTTTTTATACTAGCTATTTTATTTATAGGTAATGTCTTTTTTTCTCAATCCAAAATTGATTCTGCATTAAATATGATGAATATAGATTCTGTTCATGATACTATAAAAATGGAAAAAATCTATTCAGCAATATTTGATATCTTACGCTCAAATCCTGATTTTGTCGTTATTCTTTCTGATTTAGCAATAGATAAAATTAATTCATCAACTCAATTTGTAAATTCATTCAGACATTGAAAAGTTTTCTAAAACATATTACTATCCAACTTTTAAAAATGAGTAATAAATCTGAGGATCAACAATTAGCTCTTTTTTACCAAGAATTTTCTTCGTGGATAAATGATTACCAACAATTAGACGATGTTTGTGTAATGGGGGTAAGAATAATTTAACATATTACTATGAGAAAATATTTACTTCTTTTTTTTGCTTTCATAATCACACCCTTTTACTCTCAAAAAAATATTGATTCTCTTTTTACTATTTGGAATGATACATCGCAACTGTCTTCAAAAAGATTAGCAGCAGTAAGTTCTTTTATATTAGACTTAAAGTCTACAAAAGCAGATAGTGCATTATCTATATCTAATGCAATGTATCAATATGCTTTGAGGATAGATGATAATCATTATTCTGCCAAAGCGTTAAATTTAAAAGGTGTTTGTTTATCAGTATTAAATAGAAATACTGAAGCATTAAATGCATATAGAGGATCTCTGAAAATTTATTCTGAAATTAACGATACATCTGGTGTGATTACAGAGAATAATAATATTGGTATTATCTACAGTAAAAGTGGTAAATCTATAGAAGCTATTGATATATACAAAAACAACCAAAAGATAAGTAAAATTATTTCTGATACTTTATCTTTAATTTGTTCTAATATAAATATGGCTTTTTTATTAGAAGATTCAAATTATGATAGCTCTGAAATTCTAATTCATGAGGCCTTTGAATTAGCAAAAAATATTGAAAGTAATAACGAGTCTTTTGCTTTTATAAATTATATCTTAGGTTATTACAATTATCGGAGAATATCTGAAGACCAACCAAGGTTTCTCGATAGTGCTGTAAAGTATTTAACTTCTAGTTATAATATTTATAAAAAAAATAAGAATGATCAGGGAATGGCATTCTATTTTGAAGGAATTGCAGAACTAAAATTTGTATTGAACGAGTTTGATAGTGCTTTGATTTATATAGATAAAGCGCTTAATCTTGTTAAGAAAATTAAAGGAAAAGGAATCCCCGGTAATATTAATGGGGCTTTATTTCATTGGATTCCATTTGAAATTTCTACCTCTCAAACATCAAGTTTACTTTACTTTAAATATTATATATATTCTTACATTAAAAACTCAGAAAAAGCATTAGAGTTTTTTGAACAATATCATTTTCTTAAAGATAGTGTAGATAAAACAAGTGCTAAAGAAGATCTGGTAAAATATGAATCAGAAAAAGCTTATGAAATAAAAAAACAGATTGATGATATTCAACATTCAGCAGAAATTAAGTCCCAAAAGAAGATTCAAATTTATCTATTCTTAGGAATTATTATTGTAGCTTTTTTCTTGATTTTCATATATAAACAGCTTAATACAACCAAAAAACAGAAGCTAGTTATTGAGGAAAAGCAGGAAGAAATATCCGACAGCATCAACTATGCTAAAAGAATTCAAGACGCGATGATGACTTCGTCTGTTTATTTAAAAGATACACTTCCTAAAAGTTTTATTTTCTTTAAACCCAAAGACGTGGTGTCAGGAGATTTTTATTGGATTCATAAAGATCAAGAAGAGAATATCTTTTTTACAGTAGCAGATTGTACTGGACATGGTGTTCCAGGTGCATTTATGAGTATGATAGGCACCTCACTTCTTAATGAAATTATCATAGAAAAAGGTATAAAAGACACTGATAAAATACTAGGTGAAATGCGAGCTCAAATTATAAAGTCTTTAAATCAGGAGGAAGATGGAGCACAAAAAGATGGTATGGATATATCGATGTGTAAACTAAATATGAAAAATAAATCAGTGGAATTTTCAGGTGCTCATAATTCTCTAATTCATGTTAGTGGCGAAGAATTACACACTTACCGAGGAGACCATCAACCCGTAGGACTGCTTCTAGGCGATAGAAAGCCATTCACCAAACATGTGGTGAAGTTGAAGAAAGACGATATGCTCTATATTTATTCAGATGGGTATCAAGATCAGTTTGGTGGGGCAAGAGGTAAGAAATATATGGGAGCAAAGTTTAAAGAGCAACTTTTATTAATGAGTAAAGAACCTGAAGAAAAACAATTAGCCATTTTAGATAAAAATTTTTCTTTATGGATGAATGATTACGAACAAATAGACGACGTTTGTGTTATGGGAGTTAGAGTAATTTAATATTTGGTTTTGAAAAGAATAGCATTAAAAATAGCAGTTGTTTTATTTACAGTTTTTGCTGTATTAATTATTTCAGTTTTTGGTTTTATTAATTTAAATAAACCAACCAATAATGGTAAGGTTTATATTTCAAATGTTTTAGAATCTGTGACCGTGGTGAAAGACGAATGGGGAATCCCTCATATTGAAGCAGAAAACCAGCACGATGCTATTTTCACATATGGATATACTATTGCTAAAGATCGATTATTTCAAATGGATTTACAAAGGAGATTGGCTAGAGGACAACTTGCTGAGATATTAGGTAAAGATTTAGTTGAAATTGATAAAATGCTGAGAACTTATATGTTAGCTCATCATGCAAAAAAATACATTTCAGATTCTACTAAAATTAGTCCAGACGCTTTAAAATATGTGGATGCATTTATAGAAGGAATTAATTATTTTATTAAAACAGGTCCAAAACCTTTGGAATATCATTTAATTGGTGCTGAGGTTCGTCCTTTTGATAGAGTTGATGTTGCCAGTATGACTGTTTACATGGCATTCTCTTTTATGGATGGGATGAAAAGAGATATGATATATTCGATGATAAAAGAAAAAATAAGTGCTGAAAATTTGGCATTAATCTTCCCCGATTATGCAGATAATAATTTTATAACTATTCAAGAAGAATTAGTGGATACTATTGCTAAAAGAATTTATTTAGAACCTGTAGATTCAGTGATTGATACTAATTATAAAAACCTAATTTCTTTATTTGATTTAAGTGAAAATATAGATCAGTACAATCCACCTTTTCACGGCAGTAATTCTTGGGTCATTTCTTCTAAAAGATCTAAAAGTGGAAATCCTGTATTAGCTAACGACCCTCATATAGGCTTGTCAAAACCAGATGTTTGGTACGAAGCACATATTTCTTATCCAGGATATAATAATTATGGATATTATATACCAACCATTCCTTTCCCTTTAATTGGTCACGATAATTTAAAAGCTTGGGGTCTTACCATGACAGAAAATGACGAGGTAGATTTATATGCTGAAACTTTTAATCCAGATAATGAAAATGAAGTTTTATTTAATAATAAATGGACAAGAATTATTTTTAAAACAGAAAAAATCAAAGTAAAGGATGCTCCAGATGTTGAATTAAAAATTAGAAAAACTTCTCACGGACCTATTGTAAGTGACTACATTGAAGGATATAAGGGCAAACCGCTAGCTTTTTCTTGGGTTTTTTACAATTTAGACAATCCAATTTTTGATTTATTGTATGGACTTAATTACGCTAAAAATTTAAAACAATTTGAATTGTCTTTATCGAAACTGGTTTCTCCGGGACTTAATTTTTCTTATGTAGATACTTTAGATAATATTGCCTGGTGGGTTGCTGGAAGATTTCCTGTAAGAGATTCCAACGTAAATGCATTATCTATACTTGATGGTAATAACCCAAAACATGAAGTACAATCTTACGTTCCTTTCAATAAAAACCCCCATTTAATTAATCCTGAAAGTGGAGTTATTGTTACTGCAAATAATTTACCATCAGCAAATCGAGTAGGGGATATCCCTAGGTTAGATGGTTATTATAGATCGGGAGACAGAGCTCAAAGAATTTATAATTTATTGACTGAAAGAGATAAGTGGTCCGTAGAAGAACTTCAAAAAGTACAAACGGATAATTTTTTAAATTATGGATTTGAAGTGAAAAACCAACTTTATAAAGAATTAAACCTAAAGGCTGGTAAATTTTCTGTCTTAGAAAAAAATGTTTTAGATTATTTAAACAATTGGGACGGAAACTTAGATGTGAACTCTATTGGTGGAACCGTATTTCAGTTTACGATGTATCATATTTTAAAAGAGGCTTTACAACCTACTTTAGGTATAGAATATTTCAGACTTTATATGAATAATTCAATACATTGGGATTTTTTTAAAAATCTAATTAATAATCAAAAGCCACTTTTTATAGAAGATGAAAAAGCCAATTATTCTGAGTTAATTTTAAAAGGATTCAGAGAAGCGATTTTAGAATTAAATGAAAAATTTGGAAATGATTTAAAGCAGTGGAAATGGGGTAATATTCATTTATTAGAATTCGAACACCCACTTGGTAAAGTGAAGCCTTTAAATAAACTTTTTAATTTAGGTCCTTTCAGTGTTTCTGGAGGAAATAATGTTGTCAATAAAATAATGTCAAAACCAGGAGATCATACTTATAAAATTGCTTCTCTTCCTTCCACAAGAAGAATTATTGACGTTGGTAACCATGACAATTCAATTTCTATTATTCCAAGTGGAAATTCTGGCAATTTTTGGAGCGATCATTACGACAATCAAGTTCCCCTTTATTTAGAAGGAGTGTATAGGAAAATCAACTTCTCTAAAAATCAGTATCTAAATGATAAAAACGCTATATTAGAAATAAATCCTAAGTAATTATGAAAATTTGGAATTGGTATAAAACATTAAAAGGTCTTAGAAAAGTAGGGGTTGTAATGACTGCTATTATGATTTTTTTATTTTTGGTTGGTCCTTTTTTAAAAGCAATTACAGGAGCATTTAATTAAAAACCTTAGGATTACCTTCCGTATTTTTTAAATCCTGTTTTTTTCTTTTTTCTATTAGCAAAAAATTCTTGTTTTCGTTTTTGTTTTTGCTTTTCAAACTCCTTTTTTTCTGAATTGGTCATTGGTTTATCCGTCTGTGGAAAAGGGTTGGAAGAGATCAAAGGAATTTTTTGTTTTATTAATTTTTCTATGTCTCTTATGTAAACATTTTCTTCTGGTTCACACATAGATATAGCTATGCCTTCTTCTCCAGCACGTCCACAACGACCTATTCTGTGAACATAGGTTTCAGACTCGTTTGGAATATCGTAATTAATAACATAACGCAATTTACTTATGTCTATTCCTCTTGCAGCAATATCTGTAGCAACTAAAACTCTGATATTACCTTCTTTAAAATCTTTTAATGCTTTTTGTCTTTGGTTTTGATTTCTGTCTCCATGTATGGCAGCACAGTTGATATTTTTCCTACTTAAATTTTTAACAATCTTATTGGCGCCATGCTTGGTTCTTGAAAAAAGTAGTACTTGATCCAGTTTAGAATCTTTTAAGATGTGTAAAAGTAAATTCTTTTTACTGTCTTTATTGGTAGTATATAAAAATTGCTGAATGGTTTCAGCTGCTGAAGAAACTGGATTAACAGATACTTTTTTTGGTTGTATTAAAATTTGCTGTGATAAATTTAAAATATTTTGAGGCATGGTTGCCGAAAAGAAAAGCGACTGTCTTTTTTTAGGAAGTTTAGCTATAATTTTTTTTATGTCGTGAATAAATCCCATATCTAGCATTCTATCGGCCTCATCTAACACAAAATATTTGATACCGTTTAAAGAAATAAAGCCTTGGTTCATTAAATCTAAAAGCCTTCCTGGAGTAGCTATTAAAACATCTACACCATTTTTTAATGTTCTAGTTTGTGAATGTTGTGATACTCCACCAAATATTACAGCACAGCTTAGCTTGGTATATTTAGAGTAGGCTTTGAAATTTTCATCTATCTGAATGGCTAATTCTCTAGTTGGTGTAATTATTAATGATGATATTTTTCTATTTTTTTGAAAACTTATTTCTTCTTTTAGTAACTGCTGGATAATGGGAATAGCGAAGGCTGCAGTTTTCCCTGTACCAGTTTGCGCACTACCCAACACATCGTTTCCACTGAGTACTAAGGGGATTGCTTGAGCTTGAATTTCAGTCGGTTTGTTGTAGTTCTGATCCTTAAGAGCTTTAACAATTGGGTCAACTAATTTTAATTCTTCAAATTTCATTATAAATAGTATTGGATATTAGTTGATCAAAGGTAGAACATTAAGCCTTTAGCAGACCTAATAATAATTTAATAAGAAATATTATACTTAAATCTTTTACTATTTAGCTTTTAAATTGACTGGAATTTCTAACAATAACTAAACTGTTAAGCTCAACTAAATTGCATAAATTATTTTATCTACAAACTAAAGATAATTGAACGCATTGTATTTTTAACTCTCTTTTTTTTTCTTAATAGAAAAGTTTTCTAATACCAATGAAAATAAAGCTCATAGCGGTGTAAAATAAAAAGAAAGGTAAAATCATGGCTTTTAAACCTAATACAAGCATAGTTGCAATAAGTAGCAGTTGGAAACCCAAACCAAATGTAGATACACTTGTCATTAACCAATTTGGCAATACTTTTCCTTTATCTGCATTACTGTCTAATATATAAATGACTTTATCAAAAGCACCATAAAAAAGTTTATACAATGCAAATAGAATATTCACATGCTTTTGCATTTCGCCGTCAAAAGCTATTGGTGTTTTGTTTTCAAAAACTCGACTGGTTGTATCTCCATCAAATTTATTTCTTAAAATAACATAATAGTAATTGTAAAGCGTTCCTTGTAATTGTAAGCCTATGAACGCTAAAAGGCATATCCAAATAGTTGTATTTGTAATATACCAAATAGAAATAAAAAATGAGGCATTTAATATAATATCTGATACAGAATCTAAATAGCGACCTGTGTAAGAGGGTTTTTGTTTTACCCTTGCCAATTCACCATCTGCAGCATCTAGAATTGATTTAAGAATTAGAAAGAATGCAGCTAGCCAAAAATATCCTTGAATAATACAATAAATAGCAATGAGGCCAGATATTATAAATCCAATAGTAACGTGAATAGGAGTGACAGCAGTATTCTTTAAGGAATTCGCGATGACTTTAGCTATGGGTCTTCCGTAGTCAGAAAGATCGATAAATTTATTCTCTTTGGGTAATTTGGACATTTATTATTAAAGCAAAACTTATAGCGGAATATACCAAGAATGATCGTAAAGATACGATTAAAACATAGCTTTTGAATTTGGTTTAGGACTTAAACATATCCAATAAAGATAATTTTATTTTGATGTTTTTCTGATTTAGAAATATAATGTTTAATATGAAAATTAATATGAGAATTGTATCCAATTCGTGTGGCTTTTCTCAGTAATCAATAAAAAGGCTGAAAGTTGCTGTAAGCATTAAATCAAATGCTTTAACGTTTTTTGTTTTAATATTTTTACAAAAAATAATTCTTATTGATTTGCAAATTATCAGGGTTTACAAACTTTACACGCCCTAAAACCATTTTTAACAGCCTCATTTTTGGTTTTGTAAAAGATAATATTTTCAAAGTTTGGTTTTCTTGTTGAACAGGATGGTAAACAATAAACTCCAGTAGTTTTTACAGCTGTTATAAATCTATGATTATGTTTTGTGCTTTTTTGTCCGATAAATTCATACTTTTCTTCATCATTTAGAATGGTGTTTTTAATCTCAATATTTAATAACCTCTTTTTTACAGGTAAACCTCCACCAAAGCCACCTAATCCCCCATTACTTTCAATAATTCTATGACAAGGAACGATTAAAGCGATTGCATTTGCTCCGTTAGCTGATGCTGCGGCACGAACGGCCTTTGGATTATCAATTCTTTTTGAAATATCTAAATAAGTAGCAGTTTCCCCATACTTAACTTTTAAAAGCTCGTTCCAAACTTGTCTTTGAAAATCACTACCGACCAATAGTATTGGTACATCAAATTTTATTCTAGCTCCATTAAGATATTCATTTATCTGTTTTTTTGTTTCGTTTAAAAAATCGTTGTCTTTCTCTAAATATTTAGTATTTAGTTCTTTTGTAATCCGATTATCAACTGTTGAACGCATTCTTCTATACCTGAAATCAAGCAAACAAAGTTTATTTCCAAAAGAACCCAAAATAAGTTCTCCGATTTTTGTTTTATGGTATTGAATGTTAATTGCACTCATGTTTTCATCTCCTTTATTTCTTTGAAGTTAACGTGAGTCTTAAAGGTAATCGTAAATTACTTTTAATTAGTGGTTTAAGTGTCTACCATAACCGCTATTGCTTATATATCTTGTTGTAAGCTTTTATTCTTCCATTGCTTTACGCACTTTATACATTGTTAGCAAACGTTATTCTTTTAAAAATTTTGTGTTCAAGATGTCATTATTTTGGTTAAAAACTCTTACCAGATAGAGGCTAGAAGAATAATTACCAATATTTAATGCATATGCTTTGGAATTTAAATCCTCTCTAAATAGCAGTTGACCTGTCATACTGTATAGTTCTATTTTTGAAAGCTGACCTTTATCTAAACTTATATTTAATACATCACTTGCTGGATTTGGGTATACACTTGCAGTGGCAGGTTCGATATCATTAATTCCAAGTGATGATTCACTCGTCCATTGCCAGATTGAACCATCCCAATAGTGAGTTAGACTGCATGTTAAAGTATCAACAGAACCTACTGAATCAGTAAGAGTATATGTGAGATAAGTTGTAATTGTATCTACATTGATGGTATTACTGATTAAATGGCTACAGGGCTGGCCAAAACAACTATCTGCAAAGGTATTTTGACCTATTGTAGTATATGCATATAGTGGTGCCATA
>Ga0206677_10000287_pt1 | contig 46890 bp, 35 predicted proteins | sample M130m12015metaG_FD_155475 | JGI IMG/M metagenome (GOLD analysis project Ga0206677, IMG submission 155475) | Ammonia-oxidizing marine archaeal communities from Monterey Bay, California, United States - M1 30m 12015 | ecosystem: Environmental > Aquatic > Marine > Intertidal zone | place: USA...
GACCCTTTGGTTGCTGGACATAGCGTTGAGCCATGATGGGTATATCGCTTCTAAGGTACGATAGATCGTCCAACGAGCGGGGTAAGCCCGTGATCTTCTTTAACGTAAGGGCGTTGTAATCTATGTAAATACACGCGTTATAGCCAGACTAAAAAGACCGGTTAAGCTTTTCGTTATAGTTGTTTATTATTACTCAGTGGATAGGTATCCTTTTTGTAAGTTGGTTGTTAGCTCTTTATGTACTAAACCTCAGATACAGTATGGAAAATTAATATGTCTCAATTTGCTGGAAAAACAGCGGTAATTAGTGGCGGTGCAGAAGGTATAGGCCTCTCTATTGCAGAAGCCTTAGGCGAGCAAAAGATGAATATTGTGCTGGCAGATATTGACCCAGAAAACCTTGAAAAAGCACGTGTACTTTTAGAGAGCGCAGGCGTGCAGGTGTTGGCAGTTGCGCTTGACGTAGCCGATGAAGTCCAGTGGCAAACAGTTGCAGAACAAGCAGTAGCGCGATTTGGAAAAATTCATATGGTCGTGAATAACGCTGGGGTTGGTGGCGAGTCAGGATCGCTCGAAAAAGAGCAGACACAAAGCTGGCGGTGGGCGCTGGACGTGAACCTAATGGGTGTAATGTATGGGGCTAAAGTGATGGTTCCATTGATCAACCTGCATGGTGAAGGTGGGTGGATAGTCAATGTCGCTTCAATGGCGGGCATGGGTGGCGTTCCCTACAACGGAGCCTATACCGCGACCAAATCAGCAGTGGTCGCGTTATCCGAAAGTTGGGCCGGTGAACTGCAACGCAAGGGTATTAACGTCTCGGTACTATGCCCGGCCTTTGTGAAAACCCGCATTTATGAGTCAGAGAGAAATCGACCGTTACAGTACCAAACCGACAGCGCCAATATCGCGAAAACCCCTAGCGCCCCAAACAAGACTAAGGCGATGGTAGAAAATGGTATCGATGTGTCCATTGTTGGTAAGCGCGTTGTTGAGGCGCTCAATGAAGGCGAGTTGTATATTTTTACTCACCCTAATTATCGCTCTGTGGTGCAACAGCGTTTCGAGGCCATTGATGCCGCATTTGCAAGAGCCGCCCAAAGCCCGCTTCTTCAGCATATTGTTAAGCAGAAGTTGGATATGCTTTAGGTACTTTGATCTCTTTTTTATGACTAAAAACCTTTATGTAAAATATTATGAATCTCTTGGCTCAATATAATAGTCGCATGTTAACCGTTTACACTCATGGCTATAAAGTCTCCTGCGGGGCTGGTTCACGGGAACGAACAACCTTTTAATTAGGTTGCAACTGATTGCGATTAAATGTCTCTATAGATTGGTGCCTCGCCCGTCAGCGGCGACATTTATGTGCCACACTTGGCCGGCTCAAGAACTTTTGTTTAACTCCCTAGCCCATGACTTGGCCTCATCACTTGAAGCCCAATGGATGGCTTGAGCGAGAATACGACGAAAATTAGGATTTTTATAGGCCGCGGGTCCGTCTCCACATTGCAGATAAACCACAGGTGCATTTTTATAGTTTTTAATCCAACCAATAAGATTTGAGCCATTGGGATGATGCCAATCCTTATTAGAGTTAAGCTCGCCACGGATCACGGCATTAGCTGCGGAATAAAAATTAGTTTGTTCAAATCCCCAGTCTGAAGTTAATAGTGGCGTGACTGACTCTTCAAATACTTGGGACAGGTAGACCTCGTCTTCGATGTCAAAGGGCTCTATGCCAAGGGTAATGGGGTGATCCATGGCGGGACTGACCCTATGGACGACATCAATATTATAGCCGCTGTCAGGGCAGTCTATACCTCGAGATTGCATAGGTGTGTACAGGAACTGGCCACCAACAATTTCTGCCCACTCCGGCCATGCAGGCCAAGCTGCGGCACAGTGATGTAATAAAACCAGCGGGGATCCCGCCTCACCCATGGCACGCAGGCCCTCTTTATAAAACTCTGGTGGCTCAAAATATTCTGGAGTGTCACTGCCGAATTTAATACCGGGCATATCATATTGTACATAGCAGTCAAATTTATCAGCCATCTCTGGGGTGAACATATACTGTGCAGCAGGATGCTCGACGTTGGAGTATTGAATCTGCGGATTGCCATCGAAAATATCAAAAAAGCCATCGCGATCAAATGGATGCCCTCGAGTAACCAACAATATATTGAGCTTCTCACCTTGTTTGGGTATTTGGGTTGAGGCCGGCACAGCGGTGCGGTGATAGTCAGGAATATCGTCACGGTCTGCCATTACTACTCCTTATGGTTTATGTAGGTAGTGTCCATTGTTGAGAATACAAGGCAAAAGACGATATATCTATTAGTAAAAATAATCAGGCTGAATGTTAGATAGGTACTAAGAGGATTAAATAGATTATTTAGCTGAGGCACTTTTGCATCTAAGCTATTTTTTGTCAGCTATTCCGGAAAGGATCTTTTTCAGCGCTAGATAGCGCTATAAACTTTATTTAAATATATTTCCTTGGGCTACAGGAATTTTTTTTAGTATTAACTTTTGACTAAAGGTGCCATCTTATCGATTAAGGATGACAACTCTGGCTTGTGCTGATGAATTTCATCAGCGCTTAAACTATATAATTCATAAGGGAACACTAGCCATTCTTCTGTCTCGTGAATATAGTAATCCGGCGATCTATTAGTCTTATTATTCTTCGGCTTATAGTACGGCGTGGCTATGCGAATCTGCGGGGTATTCTTTTTACAGGCGCGCTTAAGACCAGCATTCGCCTGCTGGATAGATAGTCCAGTATCATGAACATCATCAACGATTAGCAATGAGTCCTCTGACACCAACTGGCGAATAATATAGCTCAACCCATGAACGTGAACAGTTTTACTGCGCTCTTCCGCACGGCTGTATGAGGACGTGCGAAAAGCAATATGATCCGACTCTATTCCGAGTACATCGAGAAACTCCTGGTCTGCTATACCTACTGGTGCGCCTCCGCGCCAAACACTTTCTATAAAGCAGATAGTAGCGCTAGTGCAATGGGTGCCCTGTTTGGCTGTGCACCGGTGACAAGCTATGTAGAAAGCTCCGCTGGTGTTGAAGCCGGCGGTCGCACTGGCCTTACCGCTGTGGTAGTGGGCAGTTTGTTTTTGTTAGCAATAGTCATCAAGCCTTTTTCAGTTTCAAGGAGAGATTGAAGCCAGGTAAAACCCTGGCTCTTAAACTGTGTGGCTGTAATTAGTTTCGGCTGTAGTAAATATTTCTCAGGTAAATCTGTTTATTTTCAGCACGATTAGGACTGAGTAGCGACAAAACGCCAGTCACATCTTTGAGGTCAGTACCAGCATTTAAATCCTCGACCGAAAGCTTATAGCTGACCCAATTATCAGTCACCTGATTAGCTGTACCCGGCCCAAATGCTGCAAAGCTATTAATCTGATCACCATCCAGAAAGCGTCCGGTTTGGAAACCAATGTTAAAACCAACATCTGAAGCACCCTTTACCTCAAAATGCAGATAGCCCGATTTGAAGTTCTCCAGATTTTCGCCCACCTCAGCCTGAAACTCGAGGCTAGTACCCCACCAGTCGCCAGCTCGAGTTGTTATACCGACTACCCCCTGTTGCGACATTTCAACACTGACTGTGCCCTCCCAGGGAATTAGTTTGAGCATAGCACTGGGATAAGTCATATTATTGTTCGCTGAAGGTTGCATGGATTCATGCACCACAATATAGCGATCAGCGGTCACTGCTTCCCCAGGAACAGCAGCGGAGTTTATAGTGGTGATTTTACGAACCGCCATGCGGCTTTTGAAGGGTGGATTAAGCACCTCACTGAGCAATTTGGCCTCGTCTCCCGCGTAGCTCTTGACCAGTGGTTTGCCGTTGCGAGTCAAGCCATCAAAACCACCCTTATCAAACAGATCCCAGAGCGTATATTTCACTTCATTATTGAGATTTATTAACCCGAAATGGTTTTCAGAACCTCCAGCATCTCCTGAGTCTTTCCACTGTTCGTCAAAGGCCTCGAAGAAGAATAACGACATGCCGGCCCCATCAGTCCAGTCGCGCATATAGTTGTAGAACAGCTTTTCTTTGTATTCATCCGCTGCTTTTGAACCCTTGGCGCCATAGGCAGCAGCGTCGTTAGAAGCCCAGCCGGTCTCTCCAATATGGATTGGCTTGTCTAGACCTAGACTCTCAATATAATCGGCCACTCCCTGATATTGTGACGCCGCATAGTCTACTGCTCGCGCCATGGCCGCCTTTGTCATCTCTTGCTTGGACAGCTGCTCTTCATCTGCCAGTACGCCCCAAAAGTCCTGATTGTAAAAAGAGTCATGGAAGGGATAGGTGTGCACAGATACAAAATCTACAGCTTTTATCAGTGCTGCCAAATCATCGGTTTGGTATACCTTGGCGCCACCACCCCAGGATTCATAGTTATCTGAGCTGGTGATCCAGATATCTGGATGCAACCCACCAGAGGCCTTGAGCCCCTGCAAATGATTCACCCATTGGAGGATTATCTTGGGATAGACAAAGTAATTGACTGCCCACTGCACCATAGCTTCATTGCCCACGGCAATTGCCTTGACAATATCGGGATATTGGTTGGCCATGGCAACCGCCGTGTCTATCTCACGGCTATTGTTGTCGCTATTGCCTCTATTGTGGTCAGTGAGAGTATCGCTATCCCAAGCATTTTTTTCTTCATCCCACACACCAGATTTCCAGGCATTGTGGGCTTCTATCCAGGTGCCTATCATCAGATACATCTCGAAGTCTGGATCCTGATTTTTTAAGTCTTTAATAGCCTTTAGGAGGCTAGCCACTTGAGGATACTGGGAAGTGTTGTAGGTTCGCAAAACCTTCACACCCATAGCGGATAGTATTTTTAAATCCTCGGTTAACTGTTCATGAGTTGGCGCAATATCTCGACTCTTGCCACGGTAGCCGCCATAGGAAAACGCTGGATATTCGGGATTACCCAATATCTCCGCCGCGGCAGGACCATGGAGGTTATTATCCGCAATACCGTTGTCTGGTAACCCACAGGCAAACAGTACACTTAGGGTGATACACAGCGCAATGGTTTTGAAAAAAGTAGTCACGGATCGAGACTCCTATAGTAGAAAGCAAAATGGCCTTGATTGAGGACTAATTATACGAGTCGATATTTGTTTTTCAAAGTTGCAAGGTCAGCCAAAAGCCTGATTAGCGATGAACGGTAGGTATTTTCATGATGAACGGACTTTCTGACCCCTACTAAGTTGACGTAAAATTTGGGATTATTTTGGAGCATACAGAACCCGAAGATGAAGCCGAGCAAAGTAGAATTAAAACGACAGTCTCAAAAATATCAACTCAGTATTGATGATAAACCTTTCTATATCAAAGGTGCCGGACTTGAGCTTGGCAGTATTAAAAGCCTCGCCGACTACGGCGGCAATGCGTTTAGAACCTGGCGTGTAGCCAATGGTGAAAAATCAGGATTACAGATTCTCGATGAGGCTTACGAGCACGGACTAATGGTCTGTATGGGTTTGGATGTGGCTCGCCAGAGACATGGTTTTGATTACAGCGACAAGCAAGCCGTGGCAGAGCAGCTAGCTGCCATGGAGCAGGATGTACTTGCTCTCAAGGACCACCCGGCTCTCTTGATGTGGGGCATAGGCAACGAACTGAATCTTCGCCACAGCAACCCGAAGGTCTGGAATGCTGTAAATGATATATCCACAATGATCCATAGACTGGACCCCAATCATCCCACCACTACCATGCTAGCAGGTGCTGAACCGGATGTGATCAAGCTGGTGGTTTCCCGATGTCCAGATTTAGACCTACTGTCATTCCAACTCTATGGGGAAATTGACCAGCTACCTGACTTTATCGCCCAGAGCGGCTTTTCCGGAGCCTACACCGTATCTGAATGGGGCGCCACCGGACACTGGGAATCACCCTGTACGGATTGGGGCAGACCATTTGAAGCCAATAGTTCTGTCAAAGCTGACTGTTATTACCAGCGCTATCTTGATTATATCGCAGCAGACCGCCAGCAATGTCTCGGTTCTTTTGTATTTCTATGGGGTCAAAAGCAGGAGCGCACCCCCAGTTGGTACGGCGTATTTTTAGAGCAGGGGCAATATACAGAATCGGCACAGGTCATGGGCATGCTATGGACCGAACGAACCCCAGAACAACCAGTGGCGAAATTGTTGTCCCTGAATATTGATGGCCAAGAAGCTCCTGCCAGTATTTATTTAACAGAGAAAGAAACCTACACGGCAAGGGTAGCTATTGCTTATAACGAGCCACAATCGCTCAGCTACCAATGGGAGTTACTCAAGGAAGTGGACAGGAAATTAGAGAGCGACGGCGGCGATTTTGAACCTCGGCCCGACTCTGTTTGGCGCCAATTAGGAGGTAGTAAACTCGATAGAGTTGAATTTGCAGTACCTGAACCAGGGGAATATCGGTTGTTTGTGCAGGTTCTAGATACTCATGGTGGCGCGGCCACCGCAAATTTGCCCGTCTTGGTCGAAACTGCAACGATTTAATTGGGGGTCTCTACTATAATTTTGCCCAACTGGGCGTTGACTGCTCGGACAATAATAAAAAGGTAGATCTATGTCCCAAGATTCAATAGCTCAGCCTCTGGGCGCTCATAGTAGCAATCATGATCGTATTCCCCTCGACCAAAAGATCGCCTGGGGCATCGGCATGTTAGCCAACCAGATGTTCCCTGCAGCACTAGGTATCTTTATGGTACTGCTGGTCCAAAGCCTGGGTATGAGTCCTCTATTATGGTCGCTGATCTTTCTTATCCCCAAGCTCATTGACGCTATCACCGATCCGCTGATGGGCTATATCTCAGACCATACTGTCTCGCGATGGGGCAAGCGCAGACCCTATGTCTTCATAGGTGCCATTATCTCCGGATTCTCCTTTGTAATGATGTGGCAGCTGTCTGCGGAAAATACCGAGATGTATAATTTTTACTATTTTCTTACCTGGTGCAGTATTTTCTGGATCGGCATGACGATTTTCAGCGTTCCTTATGTGGCCATGGGCTATGAGATGAGCTCTGACTTTCACGAGCGCACCAGACTGATGGCAATTGCCCAGTGGATAGGCCAGTGGGCCTGGGTGATCGCCCCATGGTTCTGGATTATTCTCTACGACCCCAGCTGGTTTGAATCCGCCACTGCGGGCGCCAGAACGCTTTCTATCTGGGTAGCTGGTATCTGCATGAGCCTGGCGTTGGTGCCGGCGATTTTTTGTACCTTTAGCAACACCTCTGAGGATGACAATCAATCAGTAGATAACGAAGGCACATTGATGGACAGTGTTCGGGACTTTGGTGGCGGTATTATGACCACACTGCGCAACAAGGCTTTCCGAAAAATCTGCCTTGCCACCTTCCTGGTATTTAATGCCTTCCAAGTTATCGCAGCGTTTTCTTGGTTTATTATTGTCTATTATATGAATGCTGGTGATCCAGTGGCCGCTGGTGTCTGGCCTACGTTGTTTGGTTCTGTAGGTGCTCTGTTCACCTGCTTCCTGGTGATTCCTGTGATCAACTGGAGTGCTCAGCGGTATGGCAAGCTAAATACCTTTATGGTCTCGCAGTCCGTTTCTCTTTTGGGTTATGTCTCTCTGTGGTGGGGCTTCTCACCGGAAAACCCCTGGATGATGTTTATCCCCCTGCCACTGTTTTCCTTCGGTATTGGCGGTCTATTTACCATTATGATGTCTATGACCGCTGACATCTGTGATATGGACGAACTGGAAACGGGCGAACGGCGTGAAGGTACCTTTGGCGCTATCTACTGGTGGATGGTGAAGTTTGGTGCCGCTGTTGCCGGCGCTGGCTCAGGCCTGATACTTAGCGTTATTGGCTTTGATCAGAATGTTGCCATGCAGAGCGACGAAACTTTGGCCATGTTGCGTCTTAGTTATATTTTGATCCCCTGTATTGGCACCAGTATGGCTATCTTTGTGATGCGTAACTATGACCTAGACGAGCAAAAGGCCTATGAGATTCGCGCTCAACTGGATGCCCGAGCCGCCGCTAGATAAAGTGTACTCCCAGCTGAGTAATCTCAGTGCATAAAAAAGCCGCCTCACCAGGCGGCTTTTTTATTTTTAGCTACAACGCAGTACGTCCTGTCCCAGTTACTCCAGGCCAGGCTGCAACGCCACCTGGATACTAGTTACAGCACCTTTCTTATCGAAAATAGCCATCGATAGATCACTGTCTATGCTGTTACCTGTAATGATCTCACTACTACCATCAGCAAAACTTAGCTGCATCGAAGTGTGCTCTGCCAGACTATAGACCACAGGAACCTGACAGTAAGTGAAGCCAAGCTGGCCAGCTTCCAAGGGCACTGATTTCTGATCACCATTAATATCAAAGTAAACAAGGGTATCTGAACCGGACAGAAACTCGGACTTTCTCAGAATAATCGGGTTAAAGGTGACACAGCCGTTGACCACTTGGACACCCAATTCTTGCAAACGGGCGATGACCTCTTCCTTCACCTGACCTGTCATACCAGGCTGTTTAGCGCCTGCGAAACCCGGGGTATGGGAGTATGGATCTGTGGGAAAGGCACCATAGTTGTCTGGGGTTTTGTTGAAACCGATCCCGGAACGGATATCAAAGTAGCAATCCGCTAAACGGCCTGTAATCACTGAATCGCTGTTTTGCTCAAGACCCTTGTGAAAGCTTTCTAGCGCCGCTAACAGCAACTTGGACACCATGTGCCAATAGATCGAACCCAGCCCCTCATAGGCGTACATACCGCCAGAGCGACCCGTAAATTGGCGATGGTTAAATACTGATTCGAAAATCTCCTCTACCAGCGTCTGATCCTGGGCAACCAAATCAGCATAACCATTTTCAGCCAGAGACTGCATGGCAGACTGCGCGCTCGCTACATTATTAAACGTACCATTAAAGTAATAGCCTCCCTGAGAATCAGATTCAATCAGGGTACTATCGCCAGCGGATACCAGAGCCTGAAGCAGAGATGAACGCTGTACATCTGCCGATGGAATAATATTTTTATTCATAAACCGGCTCAATTCGCGGTCTGGATAAAGCAGATAGGAATTCTGGCGCTCGGTATAAAGAGCCGACTGACGTAGCGCCTCTAGCACAGTCAGAGACTCTTCCGGGTTTAGATAGCCAGAACTCAATACAGCTACCTGCCCTTCCAACATCTCATACAGATAGGTGATCTCAGCACTATCTTCAGTTGTAGTCATCAAATTATAGGCATGATAGAGGCCATCTTCACGACGGTTGGCACAAATGCTGTGATCGATAAATTCCAGAGAAGTCTGACAGAAGGTGATCAAGTCCGCAGTGCTCACCGCTACTCGCTCACCAGCAAAACCTTGATTATAAATACCAGCACGGTAAACGTCAGCAGAGCGCCCCAGTCGATCGATCATTAAGCGACGATCTGTATCGCTGATTTTCCCATCCAGAAGATGACGGTTATCGACAAAAGTACTGTTGATACTATTTAGTAGCTCAACTAATTCTGTGGAGATTTCCACCTGGTCGAACTCGACTTGGGAGAACAGATCCAGCAAATACTGCTGATAGCGTCTGGTGTAATAAAGGGTCACCATGGACACGCCATAGCCAACTAGAGCATTGTTGGCATCATTCCATTCCGGCCGCTGGGTGTTCATCCAGATGCCGGCTTCAGGAATAAAGTTCGACAGCTTAGTCAGCACCGTAGCTAGTAGTTTTTCGGTCAGATTAACAGTGTAGACTGAACCATGTTTATCCCAAATTAGCCGACCATCTGCGCCCACGGCTTGAACGCGCTGATCAATCAATGCGTCCAATTCCTCATCAAAATCAATGGTGTTATGTGGGTCTTTAAGCAAGTCCTCATAACTCTTTATGCGGTAGGGAACATTGGCATAGCAGAACAGGTCTGCGCTGAGGAATTTCTTCAGAGTGCCCGGATGATAATCGTTGGATAACTCCAAAAATTTCAGCAGATAAATAATCTGGTGATCGCCCCAGTAACCAATATTGGCCCAGGGGTCTTCAGGTTCAGGTTTCTCCCAGTCAATACCCGCCTTGGTGATGCGGTAGGGGTTGTAGCCATCAGCAGTAGAAGCGTTAACAAACTTACTGATCATCGATTCAACATAGTTAGGAATCGAGACACTTAGAGCTTCCCAATTCTGGAAAATATCCCGCCAGTTGCCCTCAAAATTCAGCAATTGTGAGCCGTCTTCTTTTTTGACCTGAATTGCAAATTTGTTCCAAGGTCGAGATGGGTCTCCGTGGCGGCGGCTAAATGACAGTGGTAAATATTCCATACACAGACGCTGCAGGCTAGCATTGCTGGTACGCTCAGCGGCAGAAATCAGGTCGCTATAGTGGAAACTATCATCTAAGCCTGCAAAAAAGCTTATCGAGTTTTGATACTCAACGCGATTAAAACCTTTTACAAAACTAATTAAATCAGCTTTATCAACAGTATAGTTATCGACAAACAGACCACCACGCATCACATTAAACAAGACATTTGCAAAGTGGTGATTGGCGCTGAGGCGATCTTCGGTTACCTGCAAACCGTCGGCCGTGCCCACGATACGGGCAAGATTAAGGGTACCCAGAGCTATATCATCTTCAATATCCTGAGCAATATCAGCATCACTATTAATATAGGCCGTCAGCTCACGGACATCTGCAGGACCCTGATTAATATCAGCGACTATGCTCCAGCTTTGCTGAGCCTTGGGCGCAAGCGTTAAAGCTCCATTGACAAAGTAAGCACCGCGTCGGCCGCGAACATCAACTTCTTGATCAACGCCCAGACCTTTACGGAAAGCATCCAGTTGTATTGACGACACCAGCTTAGTGGTTCTCGGCATGCCTACAGACCAGGCAACAGAGGCTGATAGCGCCTCACTGGGCTCGGCGCGGTCTACCAAAATTGAGCTCATGCTATACAGGCCCAGCCCTGAATCTGATTGAAGTTCATTCTTTTTGTAAGCATCAACCAGACAGCTCAAAGAATTCTGCACATCGGACTCAACACCATAGGGGATTAGGTTTTCGATGCCATCAAGGATATCTATGCTGGCAGATTCGGCGCTATTATTTACTAGGGTGGCTGTCTTCACAAAACCAAAGCGGTCAGAGGTGCGCCAAGCATAACGATAGCTCAGACCCAAATCGTGATTTATTTCTTCAAAAACCAGCTTATCTCCAAAGACATTTTTATACAGATTTCTAGTAATTTTATAGACACCGGCATACATGTCAGAAAGCGGCTCCCATAACGAGGTCTTATCACCTGCGGTTACCAAGGCAATGGTTCTGCTACCGGTAAACGGCGACGAGTCACTAATCTTATCATCTGTATAATAGGGAAATAGCGCACTTTGAGCATCGACCCTCCCCGCTGAAAGACCCCCTCGAGTAGAAATAAACATCCAGTGATTTGAATCACTTACTACGCTAATGAAAAAATCTTTCATCTGGTTATAGTTAGTAATCTTATAGAATTCTTCGCCATCAATACTGACATATTCGCCAGCAACACTCTGATGTTCGCCCTCAAGTAGCTGATTTCCGATATAGATAGATTTCTGAGTCATAGTTATCCTAAACCTTAAAATTTTAACTTCACATAGAAAGCCTTTGACGTCAGCCCTCTTTAATATTATATGCTCAGCCCAGTGTCTCCGGCGCTTTCGCGAGGTTTTAAGCGCAAGTATCCTAATCTCAGACCCTTTTTGACGCAACATCCCATATATCCTAATGAGTTAATATGTCGGTTCATCGGGATAGGAGGGACATAGGCTTCGTTGTAAGTCAGGCGGGCCTCCGGTAGCATTCTGCGTTAGAAACTTACAATTAAACCGCTTAGCAAAGATTAATAGGTCTAACCCCCGCCATGTCTAAAAGAGAAGAAAAAGTAATGTCCCTGTCTGGGATAGATTCATCCGCTATTAGCAAACAGCAACTTAACCAATACTTTCGAAACTACCTAGATAGCGGCATTCACGGAATTGGCTTTAGCGCCTATGAAGAGGGTCAGGAGCCTGGCGATGACATTAGCCGCGAGCAGGTCGAGCGGCGAATGGCAATGCTCAAACCCAGTGTCCAATGGATACGGTCCTTTTCTTGCTGTCAGGGTAATGATCTGATTCCGATAATAGCCAAAGAGATGGGGCTTAAAACTCTGGTCGGAGCCTGGTTGGGTGACGACCTAGAGAAAAATGAACTGGAAATCGCCGGCCTGATCAAACTCGCTAAACAGGGTCTGGTAGATATTGCCGCAGTTGGTAATGAGGTGATGTATCGTAAAGACCTGAATGAAGAGCAGCTGCTCGGCTATATTGCTCGGGTTAAGGAAGCACTGCCTGATATACCTGTGGGCTATGTGGATGCCTATTATGAATTTGAAGATCGTCCTGCCATTACCCAAGCTTGCGATGTAATTCTGGCGAATTGTTATCCCTTTTGGGAAGGCTGTGCCCTTGAATACTCCCTACTCTATATGAAGGATATGTATCGCAGGACAGTGGCCGTGGCCGGTGGTAAAAAAGTCATCATTACGGAAACTGGCTGGCCTAACCAAGGCGAGAAGTTCTATGGAGCACAACCCTCGGAAGAAAATGCATTGCGTTATTTTTTGAATACCCAGCATTGGGGAAAGACAGAAAATATTGATATATTTTATTTCTCATCGTTCGATGAGTCGTGGAAAGTAGGCGCAGAAGGTGACGTAGGTGCTTTTTGGGGCCTTTGGGATAAAGATGAACAACTAAAATACTCACAGCTATCATGACAACTAAAACACTGCCCTTCAGTAAAGCTATCTGTTATTCCGGCTACCGAGACGGCCAGAGCCCTGACTCCGGAGAGATCCCCACCTACGAACAGGTCAAGCAGGATCTGCTAATTTTACAGGGGCAATGGCAATCGCTCCGGCTGTATGCCAGTGATTCCCATTCGGAAACAGTTCTCGCGGTAATTAAGAACGAGGGTATGCCATTTGATGTCATGCTAGGTGCTTACATTAGCGCCGAAGTCGACAATCCTGAATGCCCCTGGGGTGGCGTTTACCCGCCAGAACAATTACTCGCCAACAAGCGGGACAATAAATCCCAAATAATGCGTCTGATAGAACTGACAAATGCCTTTACAAGTATCGTTAGTTCGGTATCCATTGGCAATGAAGCCTCAGTGAGTTGGACCGATCATATGGTTACTACTGACAGCTTAGTGCGTTACGCGAGGCTTCTTAAAGGCGCTGTTTCTCAGCCTGTTACCTTCTGCGAAAACTATGTGCCCTGGCTAGACAAGCTGCGACCTCTTGCAGAGGAATTGGATGTTATTTCTATTCATACCTATCCTGTTTGGGAATATAAAACTATTGAAGAAGGTCTGGCCTACACCATTGAAAACTATAACTCGGTTGCTCAGGCCTACCCTGAGAAACAGATAGTCATTACTGAGGCTGGCTGGGCGACTCAAACCAACGGCTTAGGAATAGAAAGTCGTAATGTTAATCAGGAATTCCAGCGACGCTATTATCATGAACTAATGAACTGGGCTGAAAAAGAGCAGATATTGGTCTTTTACTTTGAAGCTTTTGACGAAAACTGGAAGGGCTCCAACGATCCCCTAGAACCAGAGAAACACTGGGGCCTTTATAGAGCTGATCGAACTCCTAAGTTGGCACTGGCAGTTTCTGCCTAACAGCTGACCCTTTTATCCATCACCTACTTAGCTTTGTTCGCCCCGATGGTGACGAAGCTAGTCGCCTTGTCATCTTGTATATAGAGGCCAGCTTGAGCGCTGATATTAAAACAAGCCTCAGCCTAAAACTAGACGCTTAACACCCTTAAGTGAGTGGCACCAGTTAGAATTCTAACTATGCTTCCACTGGGACTTAGTTAAAGTGGCGTTTGGAACCTGTCGATTGCCCACCCCATTGCGTAGCCCAAGGTCTGCTGCACATAGAAGGGGGCTGAATAATATTGTTGTATATGAATACTTCTGACCTGCTGATTGAGTAGTTATAGGTTTCCTAAGGAACACTAACTTGCAAGTTATCGACTTCCAATGAAGTCTTTTCCGCCCGAACGTAAATCACTCTACGACTGCGCGCAGTCTGGCCCTTATGTTCACCAGTTACCTGAATAGTGATGGTATTGAAACCCCCTGTCTCTAGGGTGTAACCTACGCTAACGGATCCCTCCATGTTATCCAATGCAATTGACTTATCAGTTAATTTGATACCGCTCGTACTCTCAAGTTGCATCTGAACATTCTTAGAGAACCAAGGACGCTCGAATGCGACGATAACTTGCGATTTTTTACCTAGGACCGCTTTTGCAACTGGTGGATGCTTGAGTTTAAAAACTGGTTCAGGTGGTGACAATCCCGCCAGCCTTATCACGGCGCCTTTAATGAACCCGTAGTTACCTGGGTTAAGATCGAAATGCTCCGTGCAGGCTGACGAATAACTACTAATTAGTGTCAAGTAAGAAAAGATAGTAATTGATATTAGTCTGTTAACCATGGAATGTACCACTACACTGGGCCTGCGAGGCCCATTAAAAGAGTTTACTTGTTCGTTATAGTCAGTATTAGTTACGTCTGTACATATCGCTCTTCGATACCGAAATGATCCTTGTAACCGCCCAGTGTTCGGCCGAATTTTTAATATACCATATGGACGGATGCCAAGCCAAATGCACTTAAATTACGCGCTAATGATTAAGACAGATTTACTGCCTTACGAAACTTACCTATCCAAGCAATATAGATAGCACTTCAGATATCGATCTTTTTATTCTGCGAGAAGACAGTCCCCTCCTATGGTTGACTAAACAACTAGCCTATAAGAAGTATGGTAAACGATTTATGCTATTAGATACTGGGAGGAAGACACATCATTTATGACAGCACAATTTTTTGACCCTATAAAAAATAGATAATCAAAAAAAATTTGGGCTCCAATAAAAAAATCTATAATTTAATATCTTTGTTATCCTGGGATACTTAATTTCTTTCTTTAATACAAAAAGTCAAAGGAAGAATAACCATAAACATTAAAAGATTCTTAATACCGCTCCCTCACCTGTTAAAACGCTCTAATAGCAAACTTTTAGTATCGGACAGATTGATTTAAAAGGTGCAATACACTTAGTAAGATCGACGGCCAGTCTGGGCACTATTGCTTAACATAAGGTTGCCGTTGAATATTGGCATAAATTATGTCATTATAATTAATAAAATGTTAAGCCAAAGTAAACGGTGCTGCGCCCCATGACTGAACACCTTCTGATAGATCGACAAAACGACATCCCGTATCATCGTAGGACATGAGCTTTTATCGATCGTCCAGAACTGGTGGTCAAAGACATCTCCAGCAACGACAGTATTAGTGCTGTATTACTCATTGCAGAGAGCAAAATTATTCTTCAGTCGGCATGAACCTTCAACAACTGCCTGAAGACACAGATCGCGACCTAATGGCAGCTTTTATGAAGAAACGGCATCCTATTTTTAATCACACCTAGTGATTAATAAAACCATAATATTTTATGGCATTTAAAGTGTTCCCCTTTTGAAAGGTAAGTTTATGAAAAAATGGTTACTGAGAATTTTTACCAGCATGGTTGTGCTATTTCTGGTTGCATTTTGGCAGATGTATTTTTCACAGCGCCCACCATTGATGACAGACCCGACGACATTGGCGGGTGATGGAAGCACCATTAATTATTGTGAATTACCAATACTCGACAGTAGCGGAATGATGGCTGACGAAATCCCCAAGGGTAATACGCCAGATTGTGGCTATGATCATTTTCCATTACCTATTTTGGCACAGTGTACCGAACCTCTTACGGAAGACGCCGATGATATTCGTGGCTTATGGGTTGGCGTTGCAGGCGGGCATACCGGGCATGTGGAGCGAGTGGAACAATGTGGTTCACGTGTAGTGATTACCTCATCGGGAGTTATTCATGACAGCGGCCCCAATCTCAGCGCCGATATTGTCGGTATAAATTCTAACGATACCGAGGGCTCTGTGCTGTTTACCTTTAGGGATAAAGAGTACTGCGGTCGAACCTCTGCCAGTATGACCTGGAATAACCGAGTATTACATTTCAATGTTTTTGGCTGGGGCCCGGTAGCGGTGAGAAGATATATGGAAGGCGAGCAGCTGGTATGGGAATATGCCGATGGTACTACGACCCATATGGATCGTATCTGTCAGTTGCCCGAGCATCAAAAGATACCCGCTAAACGAGGTAGAAATATACAGATTTTTTAGTGATATTTATGGAGCCGGCGGATCCGTATTTAGATTTTAAGCTATTGATTAATAAAGCGTTACTCTGTTTAAACACAGGCTTTTGTCACTTAAAAAAGGAGCGACTACACATTTTAATCTGTTCAAGATAAATAGGTTAGAGAGGTGGTGCCCTGCTGTATTTTTTGTGGCCGGGTTTTCCATCCCACAGTATTCTTACGGAGCTCAAAAGTGGTTGCCCAGATGCGGAACAGGGACTGTTTTGGAAAATTTGGTCAGTTTATGCAAAGGTCTTTTGTCCAGCTCTGATTCTGTTGACATTCGCGCAGGAATCTTAAACTCGAATCCTTGATGACATTTGCTATGCTCTTGAAATACATTTTGATAAAAGTAAAGAAATTCACAAATTAGTGATTAATACTGATTTTGATAATTATTTTGAAATCAAATGAGGAAACCAAATGGAGGTTTCGCACGCTCTAATCCACTGGCACCTGAAGACGCAATGACTTTAAGAAGCCTTATCGTAGATAATTGCATAGCCTTTGTCCCAATTATGGCCCAATAAACAATGCTTATTATTGCCCTATTGTAAATTGCGAGCGCGGTTCTGACTGTGCTTCACTAGGATACTATCAATCTGCTCTTTTTTTTACGGACGGTCTAACCCATTTGGGCGACACGCGGATCATTTGGATAAATCCATTCCTTTCCAATTACCTGTTTAACACGAAGTTCTTCAGGAATATTTTGCGCTCCAATCATGTTATCTGCGGCCTGATTCCAGTGGTATATCCTTGCCTCTTGATAGCTTAGGGGCACCCCTTTGAATCCACTCGACTCCATCGACACTTGAATTTTCTCTCCAAACTGCGTGTCTTCTAGTAGCACCGTGCAGAGCTCTGTACCATCATTTACAGTCCACAGATTTGGCATCATGCCCTCCTCCCACTGTGGCGCTAGTGTCCAGGTCTCTAAGCGGCATTTATTGATGCCATTAGGCCAAAAGACAAGTGGGGCAACAGCCAAGTGGCTCATCGGGCTGACTAAATTCGGAAAAATCCCATAGGATTGAGTGCAGGTTCGGGCGATCTCACCTGCGGTATCTATTTCAGCGAGATTTTTAGACACTTTTAAGGCCTGCAAACTTGATTTTCCCTTTGGCACGGGCGCAATCATACGTCCATGACCATTGTTATAGAGTGTATTTACATTACGCCGGTCATCGAGAATGGGGGCTACAGTCTTGGCATGAATCGATTTGACATGATATACCTCGGTATTAGCCTCCATGGCGATTTTCCAATTGCAGTCCAAATCGAATATAGCTCGCGAGGCCAAACGACAGGTATCCAACTGAAACTCTTCCCACTCTAATGCGATAGGCCCGAGCCAATCTAGGAGACTGGGTGCATCTTGATCAAAATTTACAAAGATTAAATTGCCAAACCTTTCGCACCGGACTGTTACCAAGCTCCTGCAAGACATATCAAAGTCTTTAAAATCCTCAGGATCGCGAATACCTTTAAGTTGGCCATGATGATCATAACTCCAGCCATGATAAGGGCATGTTAAACGTATGGATTTGCCACGCTTTTCAGTGACCACCGGAGCTCCTCGGTGGCTACAGGTGTTATAGAACGCATTGATGTCACCATTACTCGCATGGGTAATCACTATCGGCTGTCCTAGATTCTCCCAAAGCATATAACAGTTTGGCTCAGGAATTTCGTCCAAGTGAGCCGCAAGTAACCAAGACTTCGCCCATATGTGCTCGCGCTCCAAGTCATGGAATCTAGTATCTACATAACGACCAGCGGGAATATCTGGTAGTTGTGGAAAGTCTCGAGGTGGCTCAGATCGAGATGCTTCAAATTCCATGAGGCGACGTAGTGTCTTGATATACTCCGGTGTCATCTTGTTATGATCTCCCACCTATTCGAACTCCACATCTAACCAAAGATTATGGAAGCCCCTAAGCATCGTTGAGTAAGTACGTTGATTTTTCTTTCCCTTTGCGTGGGAAATCGATTTGTAGCGTTGCAATAGACTTTGCATAGCGTAGCGTGCCTCTAGGCGTCCGAGCGGTGCACCAATACAAAAATGGATACCATGCCCAAAGCTGTGGTGGTCGCTCTTGCCTCTGTCTAGTCGGAACTCATCGGCCTTGTCATAGTGACTGGGGTCACGATTTGCGGATCCCATAAACACATAAAGAGGTTCACCTGCTTTTATCGTTTGACCATGGAATTCCACATCGCAGGTAGCTTTTCGATTAACCCATTGCACCGGTGCGTCAAATCGCAAAATCTCTTCAATAGCAGCGTCTATTTTATCTGGATTATCTTTGAGTTGCTGCCAAGTGGCGGGGTGGTCGGCAAGATAATATAAAAGACTGGATAGCACATTAGTGGTTGTCTCGTTACCAGCAATCAACAGCAGCATACAAAAGCCAGTGATATCTTGGTCTTCCATACCTTGACCATCGATCTGTGCATGAACAACTTTGCTGATCAAGTCTCCTCCAGGGTTGGCACGACGCAATGGAATCAAAGATTGAAAGTATGCGGCCATTTCCATCACCAACGGCATGCGCACTGCCATATCAGTGGCTTCGCTGGTTCCTGTGAGAGCATCTGACCAGAGCTTAAAATCTTCACTGCGCTCCGCAGGGATACCCATCATATTAGCAATCACGGCCACTGGTAGTGGCATGGTAAAGTCAGCAGTAATATCTACAGTATTTTTGTCGGCAATTGAATCTAAAAGTTCATCAACTAAGTCCTGAACACCCGACTCCAAGAGCTTTAATGTTCGACTAGTAAAAGCCGTGTTAACAATAGCTCGTAGCTGGGTGTGCCGCGGGGGGTCATCAGTCAGCAATGGCAGAGCTATGGTTTGCTGTTTCATCTCACCCATAGACTGTGATGAAAAAGTCTTTGCGTCTTTAAGTACAGCGCGCACATCATCGAATCTGCTGAGAATCCAGCCTTCAAGGTCGCCATCAGACCACCAAATGGGCTTATCATCTCGCCAGTTTGCATAAATGGCATAAGGGCTTTCAATCAGAGTTCGGTCGTTTCTATCCATACTACTACCTCGCTATCTGAACTAGCTTATTAGGGTAAGGTGTCCTGGCGATTAACTATTGGCGGTATTGCTTCGTTGACTTTCAGAAACCAATTGCAATCATATTTTGTCTATTTTTCATTGTGGCGTTCAACCTAAAGAGGTAATGTACCAACATGTCATAAGACCTGCAAATACATCGCTCTTAGACCGCAAACACCCATTTTCGGTAAATCGGCTCTAGACACTCTCGATGCTAGCACATTAGCCGGCGGGCGGTGATACACTAATTTCAAAAAAATAGAGGAGAATCAGCATGGGTCGATTAGCGGGAAAGGTAGCGATTATTACCGGCGCAGCTAGGGGACTGGGTGAAGCTGACGCCCGGGCCTTTATTGCTGAGGGGGCGTTAGTCACCATCACTGATGTTGATCAGATACTAGGATCGGCACTGGCTGATGAACTGGGCTGCCATTTTATTCAGCACGACGTGAGCGATGAAAGCCGCTGGTCTGAAGTGGTCCAGCAGACTGTCGAGCGCTTTGGCACACTCGATATTCTGGTGAATAACGCAGGAATCGTAAAGGCGGGTAACCCGGAGAACCAAACTACGGAAGAATATCGACAAACCATGGCGGTTCATGCTGATGGCGTATTTTTCGGTTGCAGAGCGGCAATCCCAGAGATGGCCAACTCGGGCGGAGGCTCAATTATAAATATGTGTTCTCTGGCGGCAATCCAGGGTGAGAGTTATGTCGCAGCTTACTGCATGGCAAAAGGAGGCATAGACGCATACACCAGAGCGGTAGCAGTGCACTGTGCTCAAAATAACAATGGTGTGCGCTGCAATTCCATTCACCCCTCAGGCATAGAAACGCCTATGGTAGCTGAATTTGGCAGCCAGATGACCACCAAATACGGCGCGCAGGTATTAGAGGATATGACGGCACATGCCAGCAAGTCAGGTGAGCCAGAAGATATTGCCTATGCCGCAGTGTACCTTGCGTCTGATGAATCAAAGTTTGTTAACGGCACACGCATTGTCGTGGACAACAGTATGTCAGTGACCTCTGGTCAAGTAGCTGGCTAACCTAGAGTTGACTTAACCATCGGACTTACCCTGTAAATAATCTTAACCACGTCCGCCTTTTTGTTGCATAAATCGTGGATTTTTAAATGTTGGTGGACCCTTTTGCCATAGGATATCCTGTTTAAAGTCATTTGAATCAATATTTTAAAAATTGCAAAAAAGCTCCTTTTGGAGTGTCTGTATGGTGGAGGCGGCGGGAACTGTACATAGACGGTAACCAATTGATAAATGTAATAATATCCTTAATAGAGTAGTGCTTCTCCAAATTACGGTCCAATAAATAGTATTTCTTACTGCTTTAACACAAATACTGGACGTGGTTTTAGCCCTATTTCCAAAGGTTACTATTAATAATTGACTTCGAAGTCAATTATTAATAGTATCGCCGACGTTGATCCAACTACATTACTATGGAGTGAAAAACTCGCGATGATAACAGTTTCAAAAAAAGGTATCTCAGAAGAGCAGAGCCGCGCAGTCAGCAAGCAGGTTCGGGAGGTTGTGGAAGGTATTTTGCAGGGTATTAACGATCATGGAGATACTCATGTTCGTGAGTTATCAGAAAAATTTGATAATTGGTCGCCCACCAGCTTCCGTCTGTCTGACGAGGAAATACAGGCATGCATAGATAGTCTGCCGGAGAACACTTTGCGAGACATTAAATTTGCTCAGGAGCAGGTGAAAAACTTTGCTCGCATTCAACTCGACTCCATGAAGAATGTTGAGGTGGAAACACGTCCTGGTGTCATCTTAGGGCATAAACATCTGCCTATGAACAGCGTTGGCTGTTACATTCCTGGCGGCAAGTATCCTCTGGTGGCCTCAGCTCATATGAGTGTAGCTACAGCCAAGGTGGCCGGCGTAAAGCGAGTGATAGCATGCGCACCACCGTTTAATGGAAAACCTATGCCTGCAATTGTTGCCACCATGGCCCTGGCCGGAGCGGATGAAATATATTGTTTTGGTGGTGTGCAGGCCGTTGGCGCCATGGCGTTGGGGACAGAAACGATCCTTCCGGTTGATATGATTGTCGGCCCAGGCAATGCCTACGTAGCAGAAGCCAAACGGCAACTCTTTGGTCGAGTCGGTATTGATCTGCTTGCCGGTCCAACCGAAACACTTATTATTGCCGATGAGATTGGTTGTGACCCTGAAATGGCTGCAACAGATCTTTTAGGTCAGGCGGAACATGGCGTTAATTCACCCGCGATATTGCTAACCAATAGTGAAGACTTTGCCAATGCAACTGTTAAAGAGGTTGAGCGGCAGTTAGAAACTCTTGAGACGGCAAAAATTGCTGGGCAAGCCTGGAATGATTATGGGCAAGTGATTGTCTGCGATACCTATGAAGAGATGGTTCAGGTTGCCGATGATTTAGCTTTTGAGCATGTCCAGGTGATGACCCAAGACCCAAATTATTTCCTCGAAAATATGACCAATTTCGGCGCCCTATTTCTTGGGCCTGAAACTAATGTCTCCTATGGTGATAAGGTGATTGGCACTAACCACACCCTACCAACCAATAAGGCTGCAAGGTACACCGGTGGCCTCTGGGTGGGTAAGTTTATTAAAACATGCACCTATCAGAGAGTAACACCGGAAGCGACAGTAGAAATTGGTGAATATTGCTCGCGCCTTTGCGCTCTGGAAGGATTTGCAGGCCATAAAGCGCAGGCGGATCTTCGTGTAAAAAGATACCAGAAAACTTGAGCTTTATTAAGCTACGATAGATAGAAATTGTTTTGAGAATTCCAAAATGACAAATTTAGCTGGCAAGGTTGTTTTAATCACAGGAGCTGCAGGCGGTATTGGCTCGGCGATCTCTTTGGCTTATGCAGCTATTGGAGTAAAAGTTATTGTTGGGTACAACAGTAACTTTGAAAAAGCACAGAAGCTTAGTGAGTCTCTGCCCGGTGATGGCCATGTTACTAAACATGTTCCTATTCTGGATAGTGAAGCATTGAGTTCTCTGGCTGACGAGATTAAACAAGACATGGGCCGCTTAGATATTCTTGTCAACAATGCAGGGGTAACCAAGGTTGTGCCACACCAGGATCTTGACGGCCTGCAAGATGAGGATATCGACAGGATTTTAGCAACGAATTTTCGAGGGTCTTTTGCCTGTGTCCGTGCTTTTCAGGATTTACTGGCTGAAAGTGGGGAAGGATTGGTCGTCAACATATCGTCTATCGCTGGCACTACAGCTGTGGGGAGTAGTGTCGCCTATTGCGCATCCAAAGCGGCTATCAATTCTATGACCATGTCATTAGGTCGCGCCCTAGCCCCTAATATTCGTGTTGTGGCGGTTGCTCCAGGTTGGGTGGCTGGCGAATATGCTAGCCGCGTAGATCCAGCCTATATGCAAGAACAGATAAATAAAACTCCCCTAGGCCGTATCGCAAACGCATCAGATGTAGCGAACACTGTTGTGGCTTTGTCAACGACAGTTACATTTAATACTGGCTGTATTATCCCTGTAGATGGCGGCCGGCCACTAACCTAAGTTTCATGACGGCACTCAAGTGTCGTCCCGATGGGTAACAAAGGACTACGTAGAGACTATTAAGGTCTCAATCTCCCCCCTTTAGAGCGTATTCGCACAAAAAGCCCGTCTATAAATTCACAGAAAACCAGAAAAGACTATTAAAGGCAATCATGCCAGAACAAATTATTGTCCAATTTCTTGGACTACTCAATATTTTGGGTCTCGTAGTTTTTGCCATTTCCGGGGCTCTTTTTGCCGCGGAAAAGAATATGGATATTCTTGGCGTGAAGCTGGTTGGTACAGCGACTGGTATAGGTGGTGGAACTTTGAGAGATCTACTTTTAGGCATCTCGCCCGTATCTTGGATCCAGGAACCCTTCGCAATCTACATTTGTCTAGCTGCTTGCATCATTACTTACTTTACAGCAGATTTGCATAGAAGAAGATTGAAGCTAATTTTGTGGATGGATGCAATTGGGCTGTCGGCGTTTGCTGTTCTGGGTACTGAAATTGCTTTACAGCAACAGGAAAATCTTTTGATTGCAATTGTTATGGGAGTGATGAGTGCCACCTTCGGAGGTATTTTGCGGGACGTACTTTGCGCCAAAACATTAACTCTTATGCGTCCTGAGCTCTATATAACTTGTGCCTTACTTGCATCACTTGTCTATGTTGTAATGGATGCTTGGGGGTTTGATCAAAGTGTGATTCAGAGCTGTTTCTTTGTGGCGGGTTTTGGCTTGCGTGCATTGGCTATCTCATACCGATTGGAAATACCGAAATTGAGCCATGCTCAAGATTGAAAACACAGGTTACGGATAAGCGGGAGCGATTTTGATTGAGTCCAATAGCGTAAATATAAATCAAACCTGCACCTTTTGGCCCAAATATCTGAGTTTGATTTTTTAATTGTCAAATCTGTAATTTATCCTGGTTAAGTTAAAACTTCGTATAGCAACGAGACTACTTCGGATCACAGGCCTTATCTGTGTAACCTCTCTCATAATCGGCTCTGTAAGATGTATAAATCTACTATATTAGGTTTTTTGCCAGTCTAATCATTAACGATCAGTTTCACTAGAGCGGCACTTCTAATCCTCCCGTCCGCTAAAAAGTACAATATCCCGAGCTAACATTTCAGATAGGCCGTCAACCGTACCTGCGGGCGAAAACCAGTCCTGTGGACTAACTGTAAGTCGATGATTAGTACCCGGATAAACAAAGTCACTCACCCTGCCGCCAGCGGCATTTACGCGCATTGCCAGATCGGCATTCCACTCTGGCAGAGAATAAAAATCTCTATCGGAATGGTGAAGATTGATCGGCTCGGAAAGATATTGTGCAGCATGATAACCGCCAAGTCGCTCAAGTTGATCCACCAAACCAGGTGCATGGAGCATCTTAATAAAGCCCTGTTTATCGCGCTTTAGGCTGTACTGAATATCCTTTAGATCGACAATCCCGGCTCGGAAGTGCGCATACATCGCGGAATAGGTTTTACGCAGTGATGCCTCAACCGTAGGCAACTGCCAGCTTTTTGCCTGCCATGTCCAATCGGCTGGTGACGGGTTGACGATCCAGTCGCCTGGGTATGGAAATACAAAATCCATATTACGTTCGCCATTGTCAGCCCTATCACTGCCATTCCAGCGACCATCGCCCGCAGTAAAGGCCATTGCAGTATCTTGCATCGGCCCATAAACGGCCGCCTGTTCTAAGCGCGAGGCGAAGCATCCAGCCCAGATCGACGCAGCATGAATCGATGTCTTCAAAGTACTATTTTCACCAGCGACCGCCAACGCTGTTAGCGCCACATCGCCACCCTGAGAATAGCCCATGATATTAATTCGTGTACGATCGAGGCGCGGTTCAGGACCCCATGCCTGCCAGTCGATACGCCCAAGAGACTCGAGGCCAGCTACTAGATTGAGTACATCGATGGCATAAAATATAGGTGATAGATAACTGCGATTATCCCAGGCTCTTAAGAACTCCAATCCGTCGGCAGCGCGACCAGATACAGTTCCATGGCCGCGCAGTCCAGGCGTCAAAACCACGAAGCCTGCTTTCACGTAAGCTTTTATAATAGCGGCGCCCGCAGAGGCCTCATTGAGTTCAAAATTATATGCCGGCGCCGCTTGCTCGCCGACCCATCCATGCACAAATATCACCACTGGATAACCCCCAACCGGGGCCGCTGTCGATGGCACGTCGACTCGAACGTAATTCTGTAAACCATCAGAAAGATAACTACCAAAGTAGTACTGATGATCGCCATTAGCTCTTGCCAACGTATGAGATTGCTGCACTTTAATCTCAGCAGCATAGGTGCGCTGGCGCAGGGTCTCGATGGATAGAGCATCCAACGAGTCTAGAACTGGGGCAGACCAGCGCGTAAAGGTATGTTTAACCGCAGTATCACCAGCCTGAACACTGACATCAGTCCTAACTTGCCCTTTACAGCCATTAACTAACGCCAAACTAGCCAGCAACAGACCTATGCCCATATATCGGTGCAGCGCTCGCAGTCCAACCGTCATAATCTTTACTCTGTGGTCGATAACTATTTTAAATACGGGCCTAACAATTTACAGGTCCGCCGGGGCGACATGCTCAATCGCTCCTCTTGGATTCAATAAAACCTTCAGCACCTGATAGCTCAATATGTCATTATCAAACGTTGGTACGACCAAAGGCTTTATCGCTAACAATTGCGGCGCCCTCAGATAGTGCCTTTAATTTGGCAAACGCGATATCTGGATCTACTGCACCAAATCCAGCAAAAGTGCCAAACCCACAGTCAGAACCGGCTATTACCCTTTCAGGGCCCACAACATTAACAAATCTCTGAATACGCTCCGCAACCAATAAGGGGTGTTCTACAAAATTGGTTGTAGTATCCACCACACCGGGAACCAGGACCTTATTATCTGGTATTTCAGTTTTTCGATCTCGGAAGACTGTCCATTCATGGGCATGGCGTGGGTTTGACGTCTCAAATAGAATATATTGGGCTTTGGTTTTCATTAAAGTAGTAAAAACCTTATCCATATCAATATCACAACAGTGGGGACCTTCATAGTTTCCCCAACAAATATGGATTCTGACCTTTTCCTCAGGCACATTTTTTAGCGCATGATTGAGTGCTTCCACATGTGATTCCGCAATCTTTATAAATTCTGCATCTGATAAGTGATTAAATAGCATGTGCCGCGACAGGGCTAGGTCAGGACAGTCTAGTTGCAAGTCTAATCCTGATGCCACAATAGTCTCGTATTCTTCACGCATCGCATCAGCTAGAGCTGCCAGATAAGCTTCTCGTGTTGCGTAGTGGTTATTTTGCAAGAACAGCGAAATAACACCAGGTGACGCTGCATTCATAAAGCCTCTTTCTATCCCGCTTGCTGCCATGGCTGACTTAAGGTTAGAGATATCTTTTTGCAGTTCACCCTGACCTTTTGATTTAACCTCGCCAGTGCACATTGGTCTAGCATATTGTGGAGTCCCACCTTCATCGGCGAGCCGTTTTAGAAACCCCGGGAAAAGTGTCAAATCTTTGGGGGGATTGCGAGGACTATCACCTGAAAATCCGGTATATCTATCTTTGACATAGGTTGCATACGATATTTTTGAGGTCTCTCCATCACTGACAATATCTATACCTGCATCCTTTTGCTTCTCTACTGTCTCGAGAACATTTCTCGTCATACAGTCATCGAACTTACTCTCCTCATATTGCTGTTTATTTTCTCGTGAAAAAATATAATCGACAACTTCCTGATCTCTCGGTAATGAGCCTACATGGCTTGTTAAAATTCTTATCATATATAGCTCCTAAGTAATATTTTTTATTGATTACTCTGTTTCACCTACAAATGCGGTATCGTGGATTTTAGCAGATATCAGGAGATCCCTCAGCAGTTGGTGTTAGCACGTTTTTTTATTATTTTTAAAAAACTCACTCCCTAGACCCTAATAAATAAATGGCCGATGGGATCACTATCACCAAGATCCCAAACTAAAAAAATAGGTAGTTGTGGCCTATCGGTAACTCATAGAAAAGACGAAATATTTAGCATAAACTGTCTTAAACTTAATTGACTAGTGTGCTTAACTCACTAACGCAGAGTCTTCGTGTTACGAGCGCCGCGCCAGAAAATTCGTTGTCTTCGGCAAAAGCCCCTGGAAAGGCAACGCACCTAATATCCGCTGCTAATGCAGCATGCATACTCACTTGCGTATCTTCTATAGCAATACAATCTTGTGCGTCTAGATGGAGCTCAGATAGGGCTTTGAGATATATTTCAGGATTAGGCTTCGAATTAGAAGCGAGTTTAACGTTACCAATGAAATCAAAATCACTACGATTTATCTGGTTAGCGATAGCAAGAAAAACGGCATCAATATTAGCCTCTGAACTATTGGTCGCAAAGCCAAGTTGTAAGCGATTATCTAAGGCATGGCGAATAATCCTCTCTACACCGGGACGAGGTAAGATATTCTCACTGACCATTAAACGATTAAATATTATGGTTTTTCTTTGATGCAACTGTTCTGCGTCTACTTCAAGACCACATTGAGCCGCGAAGTCTTTAATCCGCTCACAGCCACCAGATTTAGTGAGCAGGCGTCTGTATTTTTCTACACTCCAATCCCAGTCAAGCCCAGCTTCAGAAAAGGCTTGATTGAACGCGCGGCGTTGAAGCTCGGACGTTTCAACCAGCGTACCAATCGAGCCAAAAAGTATGGCTTTGTAATCCATCATCATATCCTGTTTTAGAAACATACCCACAGCATGTATAAAAGGGCCGTAATGCACATCAAGCTCTATTCTGTGAAAGCGTTGTGGCTACACACATCTTCTAGTCAAACCAACGGCTTTTTATGAATAATTAGTGTCGAGGGTAATCGGCTGTTTTCTCTTAAAATTATACTAGATTAACTGGTTAAATAAATATAAGCCGGCAACTGTCCCGCCAAAATATACAAGTAACCAATAGGTTTGCTTGTCAATGCGACCAGGCACTAGGTACCAGCCATTTTCCTTTTCAGGAAGGCGGTTTTCGGAAAAATATTGCTTTTGACCCTTAACACTATATCTAGAGTATTCAGCTTGTCGGCCATCAATAATTAAGCTAGCACCAATTGAGACGCTTATATTGACAATACCGCCTATTGCGCAATACCAGGGCCAAGCAATGTCAGTATTCGACGCGACCCACCAGAGTACTCCAAAGCCAGCGACCACTCCGGTTATTAGGCCTCTCTCAGTTGTGTGTTTGGAGAAAAATCCTAGACCAAACATAGCCAGTTTAGCACCCACAAAATAGGACCCTACTTTACTAAGAGTCTCTAAAACCGAGCCGTTACTTTTCGTATACATAAAGGCCGGAATGATAATCGCTAGCGCCCAGAAAATAGTAAATAGCCGTGACGCCACAAGATAGTGCTCTGAAGTAGCGTCAGCTTTTACATATTTCTGGTAAAAATCGATAGTGGTTACTGTCGACATTGAATTAAATGCAGAGTCAAGACTAGACATGGACGCTGCTATCACTGCGGCGGCAATAATCCCCATTAATCCTGGTATCGCCAGAGAAGAGGCAAAGTCTAGGATAATAGTATTGCCATTATCGAAATCGCGGCCACCGTAGTAGCTGTAAAATAGTATACCGAGCAAGAAAAATAGAAAGTATATGAAGATGGCAAGGTAGCCCATCATTAAAAAGGACTTTTTTGCATCCCCAATATTCTTAGATGCTAGAGTGCGTTGCACCATCATCTGATTAGCACCGTAGACGGTTATATGAAAAAGCGTCATAGCGATAACACCGGTCCATACGGTGCTGACCTGTGTTGTATCGAAACTAAAATCTAGGGGATTAGTTTTACCCTCAGTCTTCAAGATCTCCAGGGTTTCACCCAGGGGTAGGGTTAGGTTGTTGATTAGGGATACCGTGATGATGAGCGCACCGATCAATAATATGAACGCCTGTATAACGTCTGTCCAAATGACTGCTGCCAGACCACCCATAATGGTATAAACAAGCGCTATAAGCGTGATAATAATAATGGCATAAACGACAGGCATTCCCGTAATGAACTCGAGAACCAATGCTGTGGCATACAGAACCGCTGCCGAGGTAAGCGTTTGGGATACCAGAAAAATAGCAGCAATGAGGCTTCGTGACGTGGGACCAAAACGCTTCTCTAGATATTCGTATATAGAGGCAACACCACTATTGAAAAAGAATGGGAGAAACACCGCAACAACAATGAAAATAACCAGGGGGTAGTTGAGGTGAATGGCAATAACACTCAGCCCCTCGGTGTAGGCCCAAGCAGGTCCACCAAGAAATGACAGCGCGCTTACATAGGTAGCGACAACTGAAATACCGATAGCCCACCAAGGAATATTTCGCTGCCCGACAAAAAAATCGTCTGCAGTTGTGACTTTTTTACTCAGTACAAATCCAAGAACGACATTTGCACAAAGATAGGCTCCCAAGACCAGCCAATTTATTAAACCAAATGCTTGCAGTTCCATATTTTTTCTTCTTTTTTATAGGTTTTTAATCCGTGATGTTTAATCTGTTGCGATAAATTTGAACTAGGATGGACAGCTCATCAAAGATAGTCCATTCCTCAGCAATGAGCCCATCGATGATCCTGAATTGGCTCTCTCCCAAAATGAGTAGAGGAGCTCCTGTTGGCTCACCATAAAGACCGGCACCCCCATGATTCCCCGCTATAGTCCAACGAACCGCGACATCTTGGCCACCATTATCATTCGGTCTAGAGCAGCAATAATCATGGGAGAATTTTAGTTGCGTGACAGTGCCTATTATTTGAGCATAAAAGGCTGCAATTTCTTCGCGTCCTTTCAATGTTTGGTTTCTTGAGCAGTGCAATAAAGCATCGTTTGAGTAGCTTTGAAAAACATCACCGAGCAATCTAGCATTCCAGATGTTTTGCAATAAGGCTTCGATAAAACCTTCGGGATCATTGGAGCTGCACCCTAAAAATGGCTGACGTTCGTGGGTAACACTTTGTTGCACTCGATTGAGCTCAGATTGATTCCAATCTTTGAGTCGCTGCTGTATTGGTATAGCCGCTTTTTCCCTAGCGATCTGATGGACATCGAAGCCAAGTTCCTCTGCAAGGGCATAGTTATCGCGAACCAGCCATTCTTCGATTATTTTATTATCTTTGACGATACAATGAGCAATCACTAAAAAAGTCGTTGCTCTGTTCGTTGCGGCGCCCATGTCGCTGCCACCGAGGTTAGTCATCGACGTTTTGATCAGATGGGACGTATGATACCCATCAATATCGTTACCACCCCAGATCACATTCTCGGCTTGCAGGGTTCTATCTGGAAAGCTAGCTAATGTGGTGAGTGTATTTTGCGTTACTTCTTCAGCGCCAATGGTAATACCAGACATTGTATAGACTGGACAGTCGTCGGAGTAATAGTCATAACAAAGCCCTATTTGCTTACCTTCCCAGATTCGGTAGGTAATGCGTAGGATATAGTCGACTATATCAATAAATTCATCGTCAAAACCGGTCATAGATGATTTATGTGATTTAAGCTTACTTGGAGCGCTATCGAAGTGATGTTGCATTCTATCCATAATCATTTGTCTCTAAAATAAGATCAACGTTACGTCTGGTTTTCAGCAATAATTTGCAGCCTTCGGGTTATCTCCGCCGCGCAAGACTATTATGTCGGCTGTTTCATTACCCTCATTGGCAAAACATCTAGCTAAGCCAATTGGGCAGGTGAATAAATCACCGGCATCCAGAGTGAAGGAGCCCTCATCCGTACTGATATTAAGACTGCCCCGATGAACAAACAAAACCTCCTGCTCCTGCCGGCTATGCTTGACGGCTGTTGCGCCAGAGTCGAGCAGTAACCGTCGCAATTGAAAATTATGTGGCCGACTGATCTTGCCAGCAGGCATACCCTCATCCTCATTTTTGTCGCCGATAAGCGCAAACTCATGAACTCCATTGCCATTGGTAAGACCTCCAGCACCCTGATTCAGGAGGTCAGTATGACGACTAACGTTTTTTACCATTTCTTCCATAGACAATGTTCTGAACGCTTCCAACTCTTTGCCGCAAACAGGTTGGTACAGCGGTTGATTGTCAGGAATAGACTGCCCTGCATGGGTATCAATAAGCCGACCATCTTGCAGTAAGACCAACCCATGCTTTTTTGCCTCATCAAACACATAGGGTGCCCAGGTGACTCTGCCCGGCGTGCCGTTTGGAAGATGGCCTAATACGCTGAATAAAAAGCCGTTATTATCACCGACGTTTTCAAAACCGCGAAACAATTGTGTAGGAATAGAAATGGTATCGCCACTATCTAGCACGACCTCGCCATCACTCCCATCTTCGCCCCAGGTAAACTTCCATTGCCCCTTATGGACTACAAATACTTCCTCTGTATCGTGGCTATGATGGGAGTTTTTGCAGCCTGTTGGCTGGCGTGCTGCGCCAACATCAAAGCCATGCGGCGTATTTATGTGCACTACTTGTGATGGGTTTTCTGCTACGCCACTGCCAATCAAACAGTAATTTTCTTTTTGGTCGCTCCCTGGCGAGCGAGCATCGATGAACGCCGTCTTACAGGGTACGATCTCTCTATGTCTTAAAATGAAAGGTTTGAGGATATCGATATTAGAAATTGAAGTCATGAGAATATTTAAATCTTCGGTTTCAAAAAGTCAGTGTTGGATGGTATTGTACTTCGAATGCAAAATCAATAACCGATGAGTTTTCTACCAAACTTGCCACTCGTCAAAAGCGAATGCGCTTACCACAGCCAAGATGGCCTTAAAAATCCGAGTTCCGTTGTGGGTACATTTGGAGTATTAATTTTAGATTTAGTCTGGCTAATCTTGAGGCCTGTTTTGGAGTTTCATAATACGTCGGAACAAATCGACATCACGCCTAATTGCCGTCTGAAGATTATCGTCCGTAAAAAGATGATTTTCGCTCAGGTATTGATATAGTTTGGTGGTTTTCCCCAGCCATTCGAGCTGTTGGGCTATTGCCGCAGATCCCTCAAAGACTGTTGTCGTATCATCCTTGGCGTGATGAATATTCATTGGACCCAAGATCCTCCCGAGCTGGAGTTGACTGGGCAGGGTCAACTCACTCTCCAACACGCTTTTAGTGGCCGCGGAGGGGAGAGAGACAGACCAAATACTAGACCCTTGCAACCGGTCTCCGAGAGCGGCAGCAGCGATGAGCGTCACATGCCCTCCCATGGAATGGCCAAGCATAAATAAATGTTCCATGTTGGCGCGGTCAGTGCGGTCAAGGGCAGCTATAAGGCCAAGAACATCTCGCGCATACCAGTGGGGTGAGCGCTCTTGAAGGGTAAATTTAGCTCCTTCCGAATCATTATGGCCGCGATAATCCGGGGCTACAACTAAAAATCCTTGGCGCGCCAAAGCCTGAGGGATCTGACGATAATAGTCTCCCGGGCGGTCATTGATGCCATCTATGCTGCGTCGGCCATTTTTAAAAGGGTCAGGGTGAAAGCCATGATTAAAAATAACCACAGGCCAGCCGGATTCTGGTACTTCTCCCTCCGGTTGGAGTAGGAGAGCATATTGAATTAACCCATCGACACTGAATTTTGCCACCTTAGCCGAAAGACCACTCAAGGGGTTCGCCAGAGTATTTCGTTCTACAGCGATGAAACTATTGTCAACATCCAATGGCAAGATGTCAGTTTTTGCAGGGTTTGCTTTATTTTCGAAGGTCGCCACTGTAAGAAATATAAAACCGGCTACTACCGCTTTAGTTTTCAACACCATTATGTTGTCCCAAATTGATACCACGATTATTTTTTATGACGAAGTCAGAAAACAAACTATATTGATCCTCCAAGCCTAAAAATCATAGGCCTGAGAGAGTAAATCGCCCTTAAAAGAGCTGATTATGATGCTAACTTATACATGTCTTTCACTGTATAGGTTTTGGCACCTGTCATTTTCCACTGCCTGAGACAACACAAGATATTGAGTGGCAGAGGGCTAAATTCTATAAGGGCTATGATCTTGCTCAGAGAGTACGTTTCGAGCAGCAAAAAATACTCGGCACTGTTCCTGAGGTGGCGAGCCTTCCAGAGGATAATGCAAAGCACATTAAATGGGATGATCTCACTACCGATCAACGACTATATACGGCGCGTACTCAGGAATTCTATGCGGCATTTCTTCAGTGCCATAGGCCTTCTCCAAGGGCTTCCGACAAAGGCTTTAGATATTGCTCATATTTTCTCCATGCTTCCACCGATGACTTATAGATAGGCTTGCGTACCTGACTTGCACTAGGAGTTCTTACCAAACGTTCGGTTGAATGAAACTCTAGCATTTCAGGCTCAAAGGCTAATCCCAGGAATTCTACCAAGCGAACACATTGTCCCTGAATATTGGATACTGTATCTTCATAGCGAACTTCCAATATTCGCTGTGGATACAGCTCCTTCCATTGATCCATCAAACCTTTATATAGCCTGTAATGGTCTCCCAATGATTTTAAACCATGGGCATAGTCTTGATCGTCAGTAAAGGCCAACTTGAAAATAGAGAAGCAATTATCCATGGGATTTCGGGAGCAATGAATAAATTTTGCACTTGGAAAGACTTCAGCGAGCAAACCCAAGTACTGAAAATTCATCGGTGTTTTGTCAATGAGAACTGGGGCAGCTGAATGCCTTGGGGAAATTTTCTCCAAGAAGTTTGCCCGCAGTAAACTGATATCCTCTTGGGACAACCCTGAGAGCCCCTGAGGATAATGCTTTTCTGTTAGCTTCTTCACTTGAACCGCCATCTCATCAGCATAGCCAACCTCACCTAAACTGCTCACCTCAGTGTTACTTGCCAGAATCTGATCTGTCAGTGAGGTTCCGGAGCGTGGCATTCCTACTATAAATACTAGCTGGCGAATATTTTCTGCAGGAGGTTCAATAAATTTTTCTCTTAATACTTTACTAAAAGCAATGGTTGACGCCTGAAATCTTGTTCTCTTATCTAGGTCATAAGGGTAGCGCTCAGCTTTTCCTTGATTAGCGATCAGCCAGGTCTTGAATGCTTTGTCAGTTTGTCCTTGCTGATCGTAGGCCTCGCCCAATCCAAAATGTACATGTGACCTATCTTTAGGAGATAGGTCGGTAACTTTTTGAAGACGCTCCAAGGCCAAGATCTCATCTTCGCTCATTTTCCTACCCTTAATCTGAGACAAATGATAGAGCGGAGAAACCACATCAGGCGCTAACTCTATAGATCTTTTGAAGCAATCAACGGCTGCTGCTGTATCCCCTACCTGTTCTTTTAATATACCCAATACGGAATGGGCTTTGGCATGTCGCGGCTCGAGTGAAATCAACCGGTTTAAGACCTCCACCGATGCATCTACATTCTCAGATTCTCGATAAACGGTGGCCAACCCAAGCATCGATTCATAGAGTGTTGGGCACAACTCAAGGGATTTCTTATAGGCAATAATAGCCAGGTCATATTTGAAGGTATTTCGATATACCTCAGCCATTTGGTTGTGGGCCTCGGCGAGGGAGGGATCAATCTTTAAGGCTCGGCTCACCGCCTGAAAAGCGCCTCCAAACTCACCCAATTCAACCAGTGCCTGCGACAGATTGGTCCAACATTCAGGATAGTTACCATCAACTTTAAGGGTGCTTTCATAGACTCGAACCGCTTCGGACACTCTGCCACTCTCTCTGAGCATATTACCCAAGCTATTAAAAATAGTCCCAGTTTTACAGCCTAATTTAATAGATTTTCTAAAGCAGCTTTCGGCTAACTCGAGGTTACCCATGCGCTGATAAGCTAGACCTAGATTTCCTTGGGCCTGCGCATCAGCGGGATTGATTTCCAGTGCCTGAGTAATTAGCTTTACGGCTTGTTCAGGGCGCCCTGTATTAACACAAATCATACCCAGTAAGTTCAGCCCATGGATATTGCTCCTATCGCCCAATATTACTTGGCGAAAGTTCTCCTCAGCAGCGTCCAAATTGCCTTGTTGGTAGTGCTCGAGCCCGGCTTTAAGTAAATCAGTTATTGTCATATGAACGCATTCAGTCTGTGGTCAAAGTAAAAAGCCCCGCACTTATGTGCGAGGCTTTAGTATAACGACCATCCTTGGACTTATTTGGCAGTAATAGCTCAGTTAAAAGTTATAACCGGCTCGTACACCCCAAATACGCTGACGGCCATAGCCAGCCATAATGCGACCACCACTAAACGCGTTCTGATTAACCTTATAGAGTTCATCTGTCGCGTTGTGGACGAAGGCTTTAACTTCCAAACCCTCTGTTGGCGTTATCCAAGTAACCCGCAGATCAAGGGTAGTATAACCAGATTGATTAGCAAAACCATACTCATGATTCATAGTTTTAAAGTCATCCTGTCGATAGACGGTGGCGCCCGGGATAAGAGTACCATTACCACCTAAATCGATCCGATAGGAAACGTCTAGGTTAATTACATTACTTGGCGAGTAAGAAGCCTCTAGACCACTAAGATCATACGTTGGGGTCGCGGTTACCTCACCATTATCGGATCTGATCCAGTCACCTCGGTGCCCACCAGGACGATACGGGTAGTAACCGCCATCAGGGCTGCTCGCATCCGTGACGAATCGGCCTTCGGTAAATACCGACTCAACTACCTGGAATTCATCCAACGCTGTGTCGTCAAATATAATGCCTGCCATGATACTAAGGTCTTCTATTGGCTGCCACAATAACTCCACCTCAAGTCCTTTAGATGTAAGGCCACCACCAGTCTCCTGTTCTGAACAAATGCTAGCGCCACAGACTTCAAAAACCGTATACGAAAGGTTAGTGTACTCACTGTGATACAGGGCTGCATTTAGCCTTACGGTGTTATCAGCCCATGAAGACTTAAAGCCCAGTTCAAGTGCATCGAGCTCATTTGGAGCGAGAATTTTGTCACCACTTACCGTACTAGGAATATAGCCGGTGGAGAAGCTACCGTAAATGTTGATATCGTCGCTATAAGCGTACTTTACGGCGAACTTGTAGTCAGTGTGGCCTATATCTAAACCTTCATCGCTGCCATTTAGCTCGGTGTAGTAGCTGGCATCCAGCGTCGAGCCCTCGGCGGTGGTACTGTAGCTATCACCCCAGACAGACTTATCACCGTAGTAGTTACTACGGTAACTGCTAGATTTGGTCGAATCTTCCTGACGACGAATACCAGCAGAAACGGTCACGTCATCCGTAATGTCATACTCGGCATTGGCGTAGATCGCTGAAGACTTGGAACCACCACTATCCCAAGTTGTCCATGCGGGATATTTCATAGTGCCATCAGCTTGAACATAGGCCCACACATATGCGCTATTGTTGTCATCCTCGTCCCATGAGTCTGACCAGTAGTAGCCAAGCGTCCAGCTAAGCGCCTGATCCCCGTTCGAAGACAGATACATATCAAGCTGATCTTTAGCATTGAAACTAACGACGCCATCTGCCAAGTCGCCGCCTAGGCCATCAACGTCCCAGAGCTGTAGGTTCTCAGACTCAGTGCTCCGCGCTTTGACACTTAGGTCTGCAAAATCTAGCGCCCAGTTCAACTCAAGGGTCAAGGATTCGGATTCAGACTGCCAAGTATTTGCAAAGTTACCGGTTGTAGAAAAGTAGGCCGTCGGATCGGTTGCCGGGTCGGCGTTGTGATAGGTGCGGCCACCAGTTGTGACGTCGCCGTCAATAGGTGCCTTGCGGGGTACGATGTTGTCACTGAACCAACCACTCGATCGACCCGTGTCTGGGTTGATGGGCAGGCCCACATAATGAGTTCCAAAACTACCATTACCCATCGAGTCAGTTTCCCAATTGGTGTACTCGACGTTAATGTCCATGGCATCAGTCGGAGCCCACGATAATTGAGCTCGAATGTAGCTGTTGTCTTCATCGCGAAGGCCACCCTCACTGAACTCCTTATTCTCAACCAGCGGATCACGCTCCGTGTTGCTGCCGGTAACGCGCACGGCGACGGCGTCGCTGATCGGCATATTGACAAAACCTTCTATCTTCCGCGCACCGTAGTCACCCAGCGTAACCGCGAAGCCATAATCTGTTTCTTCAGTACTCGGCTTTTTAGAGACAATGTTAACCAAGCCGCCGAGTGTATTTGAGCCATAGAGCGTGCCCTGCGGGCCGCGTAAAACTTCTACGCGCTCAACATCGAGCCATCCAGCCCAACTATTGCCTCCGGAAATCCCATTGGTGTAAAGAGGGACAGCGGAACCATTCAAGCCTGCGACGCCACCGCCACGCATTTTAAAACTTGGGAAGCCGCCCTGCCACCGCACCTTTAAACCAGGCGCCACCTTGGGTAGGTCAATACTGTCATAGACGCCTAGGTCGTTCAAAATACCACCATCAATCGCGGTGATTGCAATTGGAATATCCTGGGCATTGGTCGCTGATTTAGTCGCTGTGACTACCACTTCCTCCAGCATTGAAGTCTGAGCCAACGATGTTGAAGCGACAAACGGCGCTAGTGCTAAAGTCGCAATAACGGAACTTAGTTTAGTTTTTCGAAACTTATTTATCATTGAATTCCCCCACGGAATATTATTATGGTTTCTTTAGGTTGTTGCTCCATTAAGTAGCCTCGAGCGACAACGAGTTACTGCTATAAAAAAATGTTCTTCATTTTATATTAGAATATTTTGACTTCGAATGCTAACTTTTTGCAAACTTTTCGACGTCAATATAATAAACCACTATTTTTCAGTTACTTATAAGTAATAAAACCATACTTCGCATGCAGGTTTATGGTCACCAGCGCCAATCTATTGTCAGTGAAATCATTAATTCGGTGCTCAGCTAACTAACAATCGCTCTGTGTAATCTTATCCATACCCTCCCGTACATCACGGGGCAGTTTTTCGGTGTATGAAGTTCCAAACTTTTTCTCTCTCTAAATTAGGTATCTGCGGTAATGGTCAAGCGAATTCGTATTCTAGGTATACAAGATGCGTTCTCTACCGCCAAAGCCACGTGAGCGTTTGCTGTCATGCCACCCCTCCTTGCCAATCAGGATGTTGACGTTTAATTGTGGCGGTTTAGGTCTCTTCGCCATTTTGGAGAGGCGCTCTCTGAGAATCCATCTTTTCCCAACCATGGCCACCGAATGGGTCGACACCAAGTTGCTGTAAGATTGACGGGAAATCAACCATAACCCAGTTATTGACAATTTTTCCATCAACCACTTTCCAAAAATCCATATAGCGAATTTCAATCTTTTTCTGGGTTGCAGGGATGCCCATAAAGTCACCGGAATGCACCGCCTCTTGGCGCCCAAATGCCGAGCACCATTCACCCTCGGTTACTCTTGCTTCGTCGATACAGACCTTATCAGAAAAAGCAGCTTGAAATGGGCGCTGCCAATTTTCTTGAAATTCATTGAGGCCGACTTTATAGCCGCAACCAGCATTTCCTATCCAGCGAAATGATTGACTAAAAAATCTATCCATGGTGTCAATATCGTGATCATTAAGGCCGTCCACCATGGAATCAATGACTGCCAAAGTTTCTGCGGTTTTACTCAGGTCATTGTTGGCCGTTAGTGGGGCTTGAGAGGGTCTAGATCGCTTCATAGTCCATGTCTCCGTAGAATAGGGTTATGAAATTATATTTTTACAGCGCTCAAGGATGTCTATGCCCTGCTGCTTAAGCCACCAGGGCAAATCAATGATGACCCAGTTCTCCGCGAGTTTGTCATCTTCCCGTCGATAGACATCGACGACGCGCATATCGACTCGGCAGTCATTTCCCGGGAGACCTAAAAATCCGCCGGTTGGTGTATGGGTCAAATTGGGCCAGCCAAAAAAGCAGGCGTAGTCGCCATCGGCATAGCGGCAAATATGACCGTTATACACTTTGTCTTTAAGGGCTTCTCTAAAGGGGTAGGAGTGCTGTTCCTGATAGCGGCGAATAGTATAGGTCGATCCAATACCGGCAGGCCCATACCAGCTCATATCAGAGTGCCATGATCGCTCCAATACTTCAGGGGGATAGCGGTCGTCACCTGAGTGATTTAGCTCATCTAGATCAGCGATCATTTGGTTGAGCACCGCCATGGTTTTTTGCGACTCGCTTTCGGGCTGGCTGGCTATCTGAATACCATCATGGGTTTTAGGCCCGGGAACAATCACAGATGCACCGGTTTGCATTGGTAGTGGATTTATACCTGCTTGGTGCATAACGCCAATAATGTCACAGAAAAAACTACTGCGAACGATCTTTCCATCTCTTACATTGTGGAATTCTGCATAGCGTAAATAGGCCATCTTGCCAGTGGCTGGAATGCCTAACCAATCATTGTCAAAGAGCCCTTGAAAGTGACCCATGCTAGTCACCCATTGAGTTCCGTCTACCTCGTTAGTACCCCCTATAAAGACATCTTGCCGGCGGCTGACCGGTGACCAAGCATCCAAAAATGGCTTCCAAAATGCCTCAGATACTCCCTGAGCGTCGCTTTGCTCTTCAAAGGGGTATACGCCATACCAATAATAATCATCAGCAATAAATTGACTAACAGTCTCGGTAATATTCTGCGAAGTGGATTTTTCCACTGCAGCAAAGTAATCGAGGATAAGTTGCTTACTAGAGTTAAGATCGGTCATTAAGGTTCCCCTTCTCGTGCTTGTTTAAGTAAATCAACGCCAAATTGTTCAAAGAGGTCAATCATGTCAACAAAGACCCAGTTTTCGACAAACTTATTACCACGGCGAAGCCAGAAATCCATGCCGTTAAAGTTGATCCGGTTGCCGGTAGCTGCTGCGCTAAGGTAATTGCCGGTATGCTGCGATGTAACCCCCGCCCAGCCTGAAGACCCAACAAAATTACCTTCGGCGAAAAGACTGTCTAGGTTCTGCACTTTGCGATCAGGAAATGCCGCAAGCCAGTGCTGTTGATGGTAGTGTTGAAACTCCTTTAAACTGAGGCACGCACCTATTCCGCCAGGTCCATACCAGTTTACATTGTCATGGAAAAAATCAGCAACACCCATACTGGTGAGATTTTCTTCATCAAAATTATTGAGCCCTTCAAAAAGAAACTCTCGAATCAATCGCATCGACTCAGCTGTTTCAGCCGCGTCACTATCGCCAAGTAAAACCCCATTGATGCCTGCTGGGCTGGGATACACAAAATCTGCGCCATGGCTTGGGGGCAGAGGGTTTTTGTTGATTTGCTGTAGAAAGTCAATGATATCGAAAAGCGTGTACATCTCTACAATCTTGCCTTCCTCAAAGCGGTAGAATTCTCCCCACCTTAACTTGATCACCTGACGCGTTGGTTCAAAACCAAGCCAGGATTTTGAGAAAACACCTTCATAATAGCCAGTAGCGCCAACCCATGATTGGCCATCCGGACTATTGTCGGCTTTACCTTGGCTTATGCCACCAAAAAGCATATGCGTTTCTCGAGATACACCCTCAAATGCATCAACAAAGGGCAGCCAAAACGTCGAGCACCACTGTTCAGTGCTTGAGCAAGATTTAAAAGGCTTGGGGCCGTGCCAGGCAAAATGGCTACCGACCTGCTGGGCCATTGCAGCCTGTGATTTTTGAGGATCCTGGAGTGACTCAAAGAGACTTGCAATGGCAAATTTGTTATCAGATACGGTACTGTTCATTTAAATGTTTCTAATCTTTGCGATAGGGATTAATATAGTAATGTACTTCGAATGCAAAATTAAAGTCAAATATTTTATAATCCGATAAATCTTTGTGTAGGATTGATCGTTAACCGCTTCGCTAATGGTTGTTAGTTGGCCCATTGGAAGGCCAGTAGTTTGGAGAGTAGGGCCAAAATACACCTTATGATTAACGAGGATAGAGTAGTTTAAGGTGCCCTAAACGGGTCAGAAGATAGTGTGATAAAGCTCGACCCGTTGCTGTTCGTACCGTCGAATATTGTGTAATGTGCTAGTATTCGGAAGGGTGTTAAATGCATTGCATCTGATTTTTATAGTATGCCGACAGAGGTTATTTATTTAAAGGTATGAACAAAAAAATACTCGAAATTACGCCACAAAATACTAAATTTGAAGGCAAACGATCGACCTCTTATGATGTTGCGCGAGTTGCAGGAGTGTCCCAGTCAGCAGTCTCACGCTGCTTCAAGCCTGGAGCGAGTGTCTCGGCTAAAACGCGAGCAAAAGTAGAGAGCGCCGCCAAAGCGCTGGGTTATCAACCTAATGCTATTGCACGTGGATTAATCTCTGGTCGGTCAAACATTGTTGGCGTATTGATTACTGAGCTTACCAACCTGAATTATCCGCAGATTCTGTCTGAGTTAAATCGAAAATTTGATGAGAAAGATATTCATATTCTCTTGTTTACGCTCGATAAAGAGAGCGATGTAGACAAAGTTTTAGATAAAGTCTGGCAGTATCAAGTGGATGGAATTATTGCCGCGGCTCAATTCACCGATACTCAGATAAGTGCCTGCCAAGACCGCAATATCCCCTTGGTTTTTTATAATCGCCTCTACCCCCAAAATACTGTTTCATCAGTTTGTTGTGATCATTACGAGGGCGAGCGGTCACTCGTTGAAGGGTTACTCAACAATGGGCGTAAGTCATTTGTCGTAATGAGTGGGCCGATAGATTCGTCAGTTAGCACGGCACGAACTAAGGGAGCAGTGGCCCAGCTCAAGGGACTGCCTGTGGATATGGTCGAACTGGAAGGTGATTATAGTTATGAGCGGGCCTGCAGCTTAACGCGTGATGTTATGGACTCAGCTAACCCCAAACCAGATGCGTTTGTTTGTACTAACGATATTATGGCCCTCGGCTGCCTAGACACACTGCGTATCGAGTACCGGGCGCAAGTCCCTAAAGATATATCTGTGGTTGGCTTTGATGGAGTTGATGCCGCTGCCTGGCTAAATTACGACTTAACAACAGTTCTTCAGCCTTTAGAGCGCATGGTAGAAGCAGCTGTAGATATGCTTTTGGAGCGTATTGAGAATCCGGAACTGCCCTCCGAGAAACGTCTTTTTGCGGGTAGTATCAGGCATGGTTCCACGGCCCTGCTTGATTAGTATTCAAAGAGGATAATTTTGATCGGAGTGCCGCTAGTGCCGTTACCTTTATTGCTTTTACCCGGTTCACTTTGTACCAGCATGCTTTTTCGTGCGCAAATCTCGGCTTTTAAAGGCGATAGGGAGGTATTAGTAAGCGACTTTTCTAATTGCGATTCGATTGAGGCCATGGCTACCAAGGTACTCACGGAAGCACCAGCAGAGTTTGCATTGGCAGGCCTTTCGATGGGCGGTATTGTGGCCTTTGAAATATTTAGGCAGGCTCCCGAGCGGATTAAAAGAATCGCTTTGCTAGACACTAATCCACGGTGTGAATTGCCAGAAAATGTACCTGTCCGTCAACAGCAGATCAACACCATTGCTCAAGGCGGTGTTGAAAGTTTAAGAACCCTAGTGAGTCAGCAACTGATACCGAAATATGCTTTTGACTCAGAACAGCTATTAAAGCTCAAGCCTTTAGTGATGGAAATGGCCATGGAGGTTGGTGCTGATGAGTTCATTAATCAGTGGCGTGCTTTAGCGAGTCGACCTGATAGCTGGAGCACGCTTAAAGATATTCGCTGCCCTACCCTCATTTTATGTGGCATCCATGATGCGCTGTGCAGCGAAAAGCTCCATCGCGATATGGCTCAAGAAATAAAACATGCTAAATTGGAGATCATTCAAGAGGCCGGTCACCTCAGTACCCTCGATGCGCCCGAACAGGTAAATAGCGCTCTACAAGACTGGCTCAATTCGTAACCTTTTCTTAAGAGAAACATCAATTATGGCTGCTAGTAACCCACATAATAACTTTAGACAGAAACTGTTATCAGGGGACTGCTTAATCGGCACCTTTGTAAAGACACCATCGATGATGGTTGCAGAAGTATTGGCAAGTACCGAGTTAGATGTTGCCTGCTTCGATGCCGAGCACTCCCCATTCGATCGTCGCGATATAGACAGCTGTTTGCTGGCTTTTCGCGCAGAGCAGAAACCCGCATTGGTTAGGGTAGCCTCGTCATCAGCGGATCAAATACTCAATGCGCTGGATTGTGGCGCGACGGGTGTGGTGATTCCACATGTTGATTCGCCTGAAAAAGCCTTGGCCTGTGTTAATGCGGCTCGGTATGGGAAGACAGGACGGGGATACGCAGGTTCTACTCGTTCGGCGGGTTATGGCGCAGCTAGTGTTGCTGACAATATCAGTCTCAATCAGTCAGAGACCACGGTAATAGCACAAATTGAAGATATTGCTGCTGTGGATAATATTGATGCGATAGCCGCTCAAGAAGGCATTGATTGCCTGTTTATCGGCATGATGGACCTAACCGTTGCTCTTGGCGCGACGGCTGCGACTGATAAGATCGTCGTTGAGGCGGCTGAAAAAATCTGTATTGCCGCTAAGGCAAATAATAAGAAACTCGGTATCTTCGTGCCTAATATTGACAGTATCGAATTTTGGCGAAGTCGAGGTGTTACACTTTTCCTGATGGCCTCAGACCATAGTTTTATCAAGCAGGGAGCTAAAAGCTTAGCTGAATCAGCTCGGGGGAATTTCTAGAGAGTTAAATCGCTTCTTATCGAATGCCGCACCAATAAGCTAGCAACGCAATTAGATACAGCTTTTTAATAGACTTGACAAAGCCCCTAGAGCTTAAGCTGACGCTTGACACGATCAAAGGCCTGTAGTGCAAACTCAATATCCTCTTTACTGAGCGCTGCTGACATCTGGGTGCGGATACGTGCCTTACCTTTAGGCACCACAGGATAGGAAAACGCCACCACATAAAAACCCTCGTCAAGCATAGCCTCGGCAAACTGGCTGGCCAGTGCGGCATCATTGAGCATAATAGGCACAATGGGGTGTTCACCGGGCAGTAATGTAAACCCTAGTTGCTCAAGACCGTCGCGAAAAATAGCCGTATTGGACTTTAACCTTTCCTGTAACTCATTGGACTGGGTCACCAGCTCAAGTGCCTTAATGGCGCCGGCTACTATTGGTGGTGCCACCGTATTAGAAAATAGATAGGGGCGCGATCGCTGGCGCAGCAAGTCGACCACCTCTGAACGGCCACTGGTAAAGCCGCCACTACCCCCCCCTAGGGCCTTACCAAGAGTCCCGGTAATAATATCGACGCGATCTATACAGTTGCGATACTCATGGGTGCCGCGACCATTGGCACCGATAAAGCCAGTGGCATGGCAGTCATCAAAGTGCACTAGGGCATTATATTTTTCTGCCAGAGTACAGATCTCATCGAGGCGCGCGATGGTGCCGTCCATAGAGAACACTCCATCGGAGGTAATGAGTTTAAAGCGCGCACCAGCTGCATCAGCTTCTCGCAACTGAGTCTCGAGATCGATCATGTCGTTGTTGCGATAACGATAACGCTGCGCCTTACATAGACGCACACCATCGATAATACTGGCGTGATTAAGGGCATCAGAGATAACCGCATCCTCAGCTCCCAAGAGCACCTCAAACAGGCCACCATTGGCATCAAAACAGGAGGGATAGAGGATCGTATCCTCCATACCCAAAAACTCACTGAGACCCCGCTCCAACTGTTTATGCAGGCTTTGGGTGCCGCAAATAAAACGTACCGATGCCAGTCCATAACCCCAGTTATCCAAGCCTACTTTTGCAGCAGCACTCACCTCTGGGTGCTGAGCCAGTCCCAAATAATTATTGGCACAAAGATTTAACACCTCTGCCCTGGCCTTGACACCAACGTAGGCGCCCTGAGCCGTGGTAATTTCGCGCTCTGATTTATACAACCCCGCGGCTTTAATCACGTCTAGTTCGCCTGCCAAATGGTTTTTAAATTGCCCGTACATAATTGCTTGCCCCTACTTCCAATTAAGAATAACTTTGCTTGCTTCACCCGCATTCATCGCATCAAAGCCCTGCTGAAAATCTTCATAGCCCAAACGATGAGTAATAACTGAGGATATATTTAGCCCGGACTCAATCATCGACGACATCTTGTACCAGGTTTCATACATTTCACGGCCATAGATACCCTTTAATGTCAGCATATTAAAAATCACCTGGCTCCAATCTATCGCCATCTCTTCGCCGGGAATACCTAGTATCGCCACCTTGCCGCCATGGCACATATTGGCCAGTAAATCTCTAAAACCCGCTGGATTACCTGACATCTCAAGGCCCACATCAAACCCCTCAGACATTCCCAACTGGCGCTGAACATCAGCCAGTTTTTCGCTGCGCACATCGACGGTGCGTGTAGCGCCGAGGGTTTTGGCCGAGGCTAATCGCTCGGGATTTATATCGGTTATCACCACGTTTTTAGCGCCAGCATATTTACATACGGCCGCTGCCATCGCACCAATGGGCCCAGCACCAGTAATCAGTACATCTTCAGCAAGCAGATCATATTGCAGAGCCGTATGAACGGCGTTGCCCAGAGGGTCAAATAGAGCCGCCACATCTAGATCAATACCGGGTCGATGCTCCCACACATTTGACATTGGCAGCGCCAGATACTCGGCAAATGCACCGGGCCGGTCTACCCCAACACCACTGGTGTGCGCACATAGGTGACGCCGTCCCGCCATGCAGTTTCGGCAGCGTCCGCAGACTACGTGCCCTTCACCAGAGACAATCTGGCCCGGGCGAAAGTCATTTACATTGGAGCCAACATCGACAATCTCGCCAACAAATTCATGGCCCACTACCATAGGCACGGGGATGGTGGCCTGGGCCCAACTATCCCAGTTGTAGATATGCATATCGGTGCCACAGATCGCAGCGCGGTCTATTTTGATGAGGACATCATTGATGCCTATTTCTGGCTCAGGCACATCTTCTAACCAAAGCCCCTTGGTGGAATTCCTTTTTACTAGCGCTTTCATGGTGCTATTTTCCTTAAGATTGTTTACTATATGAGAAATTATTCCTTTATCGTAGAAGTAAACATTCCTTTATACAAGAGTTTATTCTCTTATAGTGAAATAAAATGAAACTATCTGACCATGACCCAGCCAGCCATGCCTTGAGTAGCCGTGTTACTGAGCTGCGTAAAAAACATAAGCTAACATTAGATCAGCTCGCCACTACCTCCGGTGTTAGCCGCTCAATGCTTAGTCAAATTGAGCGCGGCCAGGCTAATCCCACATTAACGGTGACCTTTAGAATCGCACAGGCGTTTGGCTTGAGTATCGGTGAGTTGGTCGATCAGCCCTGGGCATCCTCGGCCATTGAGGTGGTCAATGGAGAGGATAAGAGCAATCTGTTTCGATCAGACAAACAGATTCAAATACGTACCCTGTCGCCGCTACATATCGAAAAGAATATTGAGTTTTATGAGCTACGTATTCAGCCTGGAGCAAGCCTAACCAGTGCGCCCCACTTTGACGGCACTAAGGAGCTTCTCACCATCACCAGGGGCACGGCGCGCATTATCTCGGGTGATAACAACTGCAAACTCAATACGGGTGACTCAGCACATTATCGTGGGGATCTTATCCACAGTATTGAAAACTGCGGGGACTGCGAATTAGTCGCTTACCTTGTGGTCACTAGTCAGTAACCTCCGCGCCAAGACTAAAAGCATCAAGCTGCGTAACCGTAGATGGATGTTAACTAATTTTACGGAACCTAAAAGACCCATACATGACCAGATATACTGGCCTGCATGGGTATTTACTAGGTACTTAGTTGTACGAAGTGTCTCTTAGATCACTTGTTTGGTGGAGGCGGCGGGAAGTGCACTTAGACTGTAAGTTACTGATTAATTTAGGTTTAATGGGTTCACTAATCTGCTTTTGTTACATCCTTTGTTACTTAAAAAAGGAGCATCTGCACAT
>Ga0206677_10000288_pt1 | contig 46865 bp, 66 predicted proteins | sample M130m12015metaG_FD_155475 | JGI IMG/M metagenome (GOLD analysis project Ga0206677, IMG submission 155475) | Ammonia-oxidizing marine archaeal communities from Monterey Bay, California, United States - M1 30m 12015 | ecosystem: Environmental > Aquatic > Marine > Intertidal zone | place: USA...
TATTTACTTGCACATAATCCAGGTATAACATACGGTGATCAATTGGATACTGTACCAGGCTGGTATGGTGATCACAAAGTTACAGATTGTGATGATGCATTAGTATCAACAGGTAATGGTACAGAGTTAAACTTTGCACCTGGTAGCATTGTAGTAGACCCATGGAGAAAAACTCCAGATATAGAAGGCGTACAAGTAATTCATTACGGTAATACTCGAGGAAAATAATGGATTCCTATACTGCTCCTATATATACAAGACAAATATCTGAAATATTAGAATTTGATAAAGATTCTATTGTTTTAGAAATTGCGTCTGGGGAAGGACAGTTTTCTAATATATATAAGAGCAGTAATTTAAAAAAATATATCTGTGTAGAGCCTGATAAAGAATGGATAGATATGGCATCAGAGCATGATTACGGGTGCGATACTGAATTTGTAAATACTACATATGAGCATTTTCAAACAGAAGAAAATATAGACTATGTTGTATGTGCTGGTTTAATATACCATTTAGCAAGTCCTATTCACTTTATAGAAACAGTAGTAAATAAATTTAAACCTAAAGTGTTATATTTAGAATCTTTAGGAGAATATAATCAAGAAGAATTAATTTTTGATAATGAAAATAATTCTATACAATTTAATTGTCAATTTAGATATGAAGAAATTAATAGAACAGGTAATAGATTTAAAATACAAGGTGAAAATTTAGTGCCGGCGTCTTTGTCTATTCCTACAGATGCAATAATATATTTTTTTAAAACATTAGGATATAATGTAATTAATCATAAAACAATAGAAATATCAGCATCAGAACAATCTAAAAATTCTGTTACAATGTATAAATTAGAGAGAGAAAATGACTGAGCCTAAGTATTGTTCCTTACTATGGAAACATATCTCTAATGAGCCTTTCGGCCATGTTAGAACATGTTGTATAGCCAGAGAAAGAGTTACAAACACAAAAGGTGAGGAATACACTTTAGGCGAAACTCCTATTCGAGAAATATTTCATAGTGAATATTATAAAAATATAAGACAGGAAATCAGGGACGGAGAGCGTCCTAAGAATTGTGATGCTTGTTGGAGAGATGAGGATAATGGAGTTAAATCTAAACGAGAACTTTACAACGAATATGCAGAATTTAGATATCCTGAAATTAACTATGCAGAAGAACCTGACATGCCCGAGGACTTACAGATAATATTAAGTACAACATGTAACTTAAAATGTAGAACATGTAATCCTAATTACAGTAGTAAATGGGTGAAAGAAGCAGAAGCAAGAAAGATGCCATACATTAAAGAGTCTGTAAATGTTGAAATGGACGATATAGAAAATAGTAAATTTTGGACTGAATTAGATGACTGGCTACCACATGCAAAATATTTAGAAGTTATGGGCGGTGAGCCTTTCTATATGAAAGAGTTTAAAGTTTTTGCAAATAAACTTATAGATGACGGCATTGCTAAAAATGTACATGTTAATTTAAGTACGAATGGAACAACACTGAACAAAGAATTTCTACAGAAGATGATTGATAACTTTGCTAGTGTTGGATTTAATGTAAGTATAGACGGAATAGGTAAACGTTTTGAGTATTTAAGACACGGCGGTAAATGGAGTGAAGTAGCAGAAAATTTAGATTATTTTCATAGTTTAACACCTGGGATCGCTATTGGCATAACAATGACTATCTCTAGTTTGAATGTTCATTATCTTGCAGAGTTTCATAAAGTATTTGCAGAAAGATGGCCTAATTTTATAATATTTCATAACATTGCAAACTTTCCAACATGGTATAATCCAAATATATTCCCTGAACATACTAAAGAAAAAATAGTTGCACCTTTATTAGACGAAACACAATTTAGAGAAGAGTATAGAGAAACTATTGCGGGTATAGTCAAACATGTACTAACACCTAGAATAGAAACAGTAGTGCCTTATGGAAACCAACCCACGGATACAGTAGAAGCAGAAATAGAATGGCGATGGGAATTGTTTAAAACACAAACAGTTGCTGGTGACAAATATAGAAAAGAGAATTTTAGAGAGGTATTTAACGAACTATTTCAAATACTTAAATACGACTTCGTATATCATTTGGAAGAGAAAAAATATAATGAAAATCCTGGTTACGGTTCTTTGGAACAGGGTAGTGTAATATGAGTATACAAAACGATACCTTTTGCCCTTTACCTTGGATACATTTAGGAACACACCCTCACGGTGGTGTTACTCCATGTTGTATATCTGATATGACTGCAGGAAAAAATAGAGCAAGAAATTACGGTGAAGAACGAGAAGAGTTTTTCAACTTAAATGATCACGACATAAACACACATATGAATAGTGATTATTTCAAAGAGATTAGAAGGGAGATGTTAAATGATATTGAGCCAAAAGCATGTACTAGATGCTACCAGGAAGAAAGAAAAGGAGTTGAGAGCAAACGTGTCTACGAGTCCAAGATATATAAGGACTTTGACCCCGATTACGCATCCAGAATTACAAGTGAGGATGGTAGCATTCCTATGGACCTTCGTTTTGTGGAGTTGCGTCTTGGTAATGTATGCAACGTTAGGTGTCGTACATGTAATCCAGCAAGTAGCTCACGTTGGGTGGCAGACTATAAAAAAATCGTGGATTCCCTGGAGTTCGTAAATGATGGATACAGTTGGTTAGATCACAAACATGACTTCCAATGGCCTGAAGATGAAAACTTTTATAATGATTTATTTGAATGTGCTCCTAATATGGAAGTACTGTACATTAATGGTGGTGAACCCACACTTATAAAAGCACATTGGAAGTATTTGGAAATGCTAGTAGAGAGTGGACGTAGTAAAAATATTATACTATGGTATAATATAAACATGACAAGCATACCAGATAAAGCAGTACCACTATGGAAAGAGTTTAAAGAAGCCAGAGTATGTCCTAGTATAGACGACTTAGCACACAGAAACAAATATATAAGATTCCCTACAGAATGGTCAGATGTAGAAAAGAATTTAGATACTATTTTAGCAGTACCAGAGTTAAATGTTAGAATAACACAAACAGTAAGTGCATATAGTTACATTTACTTAGACGAGTTTTTAAATTGGGCACCTTGTCCAGTTGATATGAACTTTGTATATGACCCTGATTACCTATCGCCTGGAATACTACCTCCCGTCGTGAGACAAGAGGCCCATGCCAAGTTTAGAAAAACGATGGGTAACAGACATGAGCTTGGAACATTGTTGAGCATGTATAATGACGATGATTGGGACGAAGTTAAGTGGGAACACTTTTGTCGGTACAATGACGAGCTAGATAAAATACGCAACCATGAAGATGGTTGGAGGGAAATATTCCCCGAATTAATTGAAATATTGGATAGACATGGAATTCAGCACAAATATTGAGGATCACGAGAATGATGTAATGTGTGTCCTACCCTGGATTCATATGCACCCTTGGCCAAACGGCAAGACTATGTTATGCTGTGACTCTCCATGGGAAAATCATATAGGAGATCTAAGAGAAAATAGTCTGCAGGAAGTATGGAATAGCGATAGAATGAAACAAGTTCGTTTGAATATGCTTAACGGTAAAAAATGTAAAGAATGTGTACGTTGCTATGAAAAAGAAGCAAAAGGCCATGACAGTTTAAGAGTAAGAAGTAATCGAGACTGGCTAGGCCCACATTGGGATAAAGTTGCAAAAACAAATGCAGACGGAAGTTTAGATGATTTACACATAGTTTACTTGGACTTTCGTTTTAGTAATGTATGTAACTTACGTTGCAGGTACTGTGGCCCGGAACTTAGCAGTAATTGGTATGCTGATGCAAAAGCAAGTACATTTAATATAAGTCCAACAGAACGTGTCATACAAATCCGTAAGGACGTTGACAACTTTATGGAAGAGTTTGACCCTATGCTGGAACACATAGAGCAAATATACTGGGCAGGTGGTGAACCTATAATGATGGACGAGCATTGGGGCATTATGAACAGGCTTGTTGAGATGGGTAAAACAGATATACGCATTTTTTATAATACAAACTTCACAACATTAACATACAAGAAACATAATGTATTAGACTTATGGAAGAACTTTGATAATATAAGTGTAGGTGCTAGTTTAGATGCAGAAGGTGTACGTGGAGAGTACCAACGTAAAGGTACAGTATGGGCAGATGTTGAAAACAATATAAAACAATTAAAAGAAACATCTCCTGAAGTAGATTTTTATATTAGTGCAACAGTTAGTGCCTATAACGCCTGGCATATTACTGACTTTCATAGAAGTTGGGTAGATAAAGGTTATATAAAACCAGCAGACTGGTATATGAATGTACTACTAAACAATGAAAGGTTTAGAATGAGTGTTCTGCCACAAAGATTGAGAGCAGAAATAAAAGCAAAATGGCAAAAACATTTACGTTGGTTAGAGCCTCAAGATAATATAGGCAGGGCAACAGAAGGTTATAAAAGTTCTATGTTATTTTTAGACGATGATCATACACATTTACTGGAAGAGTTTAAGGCATTTAATATTGAATTTGATAAATTAAGAGATGAAAACTTTGATGAAGTATATCCAGAGTTGGCAGGCATATGAGTTGCGTTCTGCCATTTATTAATTTAGAAGCTCGTACTGATGGCACAATGTCAGTGTGTTGTATAATGCAAGAGTCTGCTAAAAAAGATGACGGCACAGAATTTAATTTAGCAAATGGGGACACACTAAGCGATGTTAAAGAAAGTAAGTGGCTAAAAGACATGCAACAAAAGTTTTTAAATAATGAAAAACTAGAGGCATGTAATAATTGTTGGCACGAAGAAAAAGCAGGAATACAAAGTAAAAGATTAAGAGAAAACTTTTATTGGGGAGAAGACTTTACACCAAATACTAAAGCATTAGATTTAAAATTAGGAAATATATGTAATAGTAAATGTAGAATATGCAGTAGTTTTGCAAGTAGTCAATGGGCGGCAGAAGAGCTTAAAATAAATCCTAATAATGAAGGTGCTAGACTGTTTAATAAATTAGGAATGTGGCCTAAAACTAATGAAAATTTTTGGGAAGATATAGACAGCCATTTAAAAAATATAGAAAAGTTAGAATTTTTTGGCGGTGAGCCGTTAATGATAGAAAGACATTATGAAATACTGGAAAGATGTGTAGAATTAGGCATTGCAAAAAATATTGCCTTATCGTATAATACAAACGGCAGTATATTTCCTGAAAACAGAATAAGTTTATGGGAAAAATTTAAAAAAGTAGAAATTTTTCTTAGTATAGATGACATAAATGAAAGATTTGAGTATATAAGGTTTCCCGGCAACTTTACAGAAGTTGTCACAAATTTAGGACATTTTAGTAAACTAAATCCTGATATTTTTTCAATTGGCATTTTTCAAACTATAAGCATTTTTAATATAATGCATATGACAGAATTAACCGAATTTATATCTAAGCATTTTGAGGAGATAGATATACACTATAATATGGTATTTACACCTAGTCATATCTCTCCAAAGGTATTACCTAAAAGAGTAAAAGAAAAAATAAATGTATTATATGGAAAAAATAATGCAGATCATGTAAATAATACATTGAAGTTTATGAATGGTGAACAATATGAATCATCAGAATATACTAATTTTTTGTTACAAACAAAACAAATAGATAAATTTAGGAAAGAACAATTCGATAAAGTGTTTCCTAAGTTTTTTAAATTAATAGAGAAAGACTGGAATGGAATACAGTAAAACATTTTGCCCTTATCCTTGGATATCTATCATGACTCAGCCTACAGGTACTGTGAGCTGGTGTTGTGTAGCACGTGATAACTTTAAAAATGATGATGGCAGTATGGTAGATCTAAATCGTGGACACAAAATAGAAAGTGTCTGGAATAGCAATCATATGCGTAAAATCCGCCAAGACATGATAGAAGGCGAAGTGGTAAAAGGTTGTGAGCATTGTTATGATTTAGAAGATATGGGCTTCCCTAGTTATAGGACTAACTATATTAGGGATTGGTTCGAGTACAGTGGACGAGGAGAAGAAATCCATGAGATAATAGAGCGTAGTATAAACAACGACTATAGAGTAGAAGAATCCCCAATGTACTTGGATTTTAGACTTGGCAATATGTGTAACCTGAAGTGTAGAATGTGCCAACCACAAAATTCAAGTCAAATTCAGAAGGAATACAAAAAGATAGAAACTGCTGATCCTAGGGCAGGACAATTTATAAAAGATAATTTTACCTGGGGTCAGTTTGTTGACAATTTAACCAATTGGGAAGACGATCCAGATTTTTTAAGACAAGTAGAAGAATGGTTACCTGGTGTAAGTAAATTATACTTTACAGGAGGTGAGCCTACCATTATAGAACGTGTATATTGGATAATGGAGAAGTGTGTGGAAATGGGCATTGCTAAAGATATAGAGCTAGTGTTCAACAGTAACATGACCAACATTCAGAAACGTTTTCTGGACTTGGTAGAGCAGTTTAAAAACGTATTAATGTGTATTAGTGTAGATGCTTATGGGCATGAAAATGAATACATACGTGGTGCCAGTCATTGGAGCAGAGTTGAAAAGAACTTAAGAACTTATTGTGCTAGTGATGTTGTAGGAACTGTCTTATTCTCTCCTGTTATACAAATTTATAATGTTTTAACCATAACAAAATTACTAGACTTTATAGAAAGTTTAGAGATAGAATATGGTAGACAGGTATTTGTTACTTTCTTAATATGTGATTATCCAACTAGTTTAGATTTTAGAAACTGTCCTGAGCAGGTACGTGAAGTAGCCGCAGGTAGATTAGAGGAATGGTTAAAAAGAAGTAAGGTATTAAAAAATAGACCTGAAAATGTGCAAAGTATAGAAGCAACTATTAAGGCACTTAAAGAAAACCGGAAAGAAAATTGGGAACAAGAATTAATAACATTTAAAAAATATACAAAATTACTAGACAAACAAAGAAACGAAAGTATGGAAGAAGCACTTCCAGAACTATACAGATTAATGTATCAATCAAACAGATGAATATTTTACTAAACGGTTGTAGCCATACTGAAGCAAGTGAATGTGATAAGGGATTAAAACATTTTTTACAAAAAACCCTTGATTCTGATGTAACAAATATTGCTAAAGGCGGTGGTGGAAATCATCGTATACTCCGTACAACAATGGAATATTGCGAAAACAATAAAGTAGACCTAGTTTTTATAGGCTGGAGTACACACGAAAGATTTGAGTTTAGTTTTGATGGTGAACGTAAAGATTATACATTATATAAGCAAAGTGAAAATATAGATTTACAAAAGTTTTATAGGTATGCAGATTTGCATTTAGCAGATTGGCAAACTGGTTTAGAAGATACTGTAACTTATATGTATGCATTACAAACATATTTAGAAAGTAAAAATATAGATTATATTTTTTGTAACATGTTTAACAGCATACCAGAGAACTGCCAGATACCACTATGGAATAGCATAGATAACAGTAAATACTATAAACCGCAAGAGAGTTTTATAGAAACATATTTAGATATATGGCCTGATAGTTTTAGTGAAACAATGCATATAAAAGATGAAAAATTATACAATACTATGGCGCAAAGCCTGATAGAAATGTATAAATGGAGATACTTCACATGACAGAACGAAGAGAAAAAAACGATGCTCAAAAGGAACATGAAAAGAAAGTTTTTAATGACGATCTAGATCTAACTCCAGATGAGGAAGCATTACTAAAAAAGAAATTAGAAGAACTAAGAAAGAGAGATCCATTCGTATATAGATAATGAGAATTTTAGGACTTAGTTTTGGTTTTCATGATGCTGGTGCCTGTATGCTACAGGACGACCAGATAGAATTTGCTGGTCATTCAGAACGTTACAGTAAACTTAAAAATGATCCATGGATTAATCATGAACTGATAAGTGCCGCAATAGAGGGCGGCAAGCCAGATGTAATAGTATTACATGAAAAAGCATGGCTTAAACGTTTAAGAAATATTTATGGACGTAACTGGTATGCATTTAGAGAACCCACACAACGCCAATGGATTAAAAAGTTTTATCCAGAACTTAAAGGCATACCTATAAAAGATTATGCACACCATGAAACACATGCCGCCGCAGGTGTTTTAAGCAGTAACTTTAACGAATGTGCTGTTATAGTTATAGATGCTATAGGAGAATTTGATACAGCAACTATATGGAAGTGGGAAAACAATAACTTAAAGAAAGTACATACAACTTCATATCCAAGTAGTTTAGGATTATTTTATAGTGCTGTTACACATCACGTTGGACTAAAACCAATGGAAGATGAGTATATACTAATGGGCATGGCCGCTTATGGTAAACCAGAAAATTGGAAGCCATTAAGCAAAAAGATGGGTGAAAGATATTTTAGAATGAAACATCCATGGATTAGCCATAGACAATGTATACAAATGAAAGAAAACTTACAAAGAGGACTACCTAAAGGCAGTTTCGTAGGTGTTGATGAATTTGATATGGCCGCGGCCGCACAAGACCAAGTTGAGCAAAGAGTAAATGCGTATGCTCAATATGCCAAAGACATCACAGGCAGTAACAATTTAGTGTATATGGGAGGTGTAGCACTTAATTGTGTAGCCAATAGTATGCTAACAGATATATTTAAGAACATTTTTATAATGCCTAACCCAGGCGATTGTGGTAGCAGTTTGGGAGCCGCCGCACTACACTTACATAGCACATCGGGAGAACGTGTTAAGTTTAATACTCCATATCTGGGACATAATATAGAGGGTAAATACCCGATTAAAAAAGCATTAAAAAGTTTAAAAGAGGGGGAACTCTTTGGAATAGCAAATGGAAGAGCTGAGTTTGGACCACGTGCATTAGGTAATAGAAGCCTGTGTGCTGATCCAAGAGGGCCTGATGTTAAAGATAAAATGAATGTTATCAAAAAACGTCAAAAGTTTAGACCATTTGCACCAATGATTTTGGAAGAATATGTGCATGATTATTTTGAAATGCCAGGCGGTATTTCACATGCACCATACATGCAGTTTGTTGCAAAGTGTAAAAAGCCAGATGAGTTTCCTGCTATAATCCATGAAGACGGTACAAGCCGTGTTCAAACAGTACGGAAACAAGAACATCCTGACTTGCATAAACTTCTCACAGAGTTTCACAAGAAAACAGGCTGTCCAATGTTACTTAATACAAGTTTAAACATTAAAGGACAACCTATTGTAAACGATGAAGAAGATGCTAAAGCCTTTGCCAAACATTATGGGGTAAAGGTTCATGTCAGAGACTGATTGGTTCAAAATTCAACGCAAATTAGAAGGCAGATGTCACGTTTGCAGTGGCCTTTTGCCTGATCATTTTGGTGTTTGCCCTGTAAGAGGAGAAGAAATACTTGAGGAATATCGCAGAATAGATGAAGGTGTAGGAGAGATATCCAAGGCAGTAGAAAAACTTTTAAAAAGGTATCCTAAAGATGTTTGATATTTTTTATATAGGAAATAATACTGAATTGCAGGAAAATTTACCTTTTGCAAAGCAAATAGACAACATAGGTGATGCTAATCCTAATACAAAAATGTTTTGGTTTATTGAGCCTAATATACAAGTTACTGATATAGACATATTTGACTACAGACCTGAATCTTATGATATGGGTTACACTCATGTATGGAAATGGGACAACCAAAACTACGGTGGTGTAACCCTTTTACCAAAAACAAAATCAGAAGGTACTAAAGAAATTAACAAAGTAGTATGTAAAAAAAGTTTTGAAAAACTACATACTAAAACTCCAGGTAAATATTTTGATAACAATCCTTATGCAAGTCATGTATGGTGTATAGATAAAGATTACAAAATCCCACAAGATATTAATTGGGCTCCAAATAATTTTGAGCCTAACTTTATACATAGTTTTCATTTACGTGGACAATTAGAGCATAAGTATCCTGATAAAGAAGGTGGTATTAAACTTTATCCTAAAGAATGGAAAGATGCTGATATTAAATTTCATAACTTTTTAGATATAAAACTATCCTATCCTGTTATGCTAGTTACAGATGTAGAAGACTACAGACAAAGAAATACATTTGCAGACGACTATGTTTGGTTAGTTGATGCACAGCATAAAACGAATTTAAAAACATTTGATTGGGTGCCTAATCCTTTTGAGGACAGCATGATACATGTTTTTAAAATGCCATACCAGTTACAAGAAAAATATCCTATGGCAATGGGAGGTATAAGACTAGTTCCTAAGAAATGGCAAGAAGCAGAAGTAAAAATACACCCTGCCTGCCCTATAGAAGATGAAAGTTACGATGTATTTTATGTAGATGACGATGAATTTACAGCAGATGCATACAGTGAATATGCAGAACGCAGTAAAACAGATTGGTTTTGGATAGTAGACAGAGAGTTCACATTTAATGGAAAATTACTATTTGTACCTGCTATACATGAAAGAGAATTTATACATGTATTTAAATTACCTGGACATTTAGAGGAAAGATATCCAACAGATTATACAGATGCATGGGATAACCGTTGTGGCGGTATAAGGCTAGTACATAAACAATTTGATTTTACAAAACACAAATACCAAAAAGATATTGTGCCTGTAAGATATGATATTTTTTACACAAATAATATTAATGATTATGAATCTCCTGCTAGGAAAAGTAGGACTAAAATGTTTTGGTTAGTAGACGACGAACACGAACTTAATGATGTTTTTAAATATGTTCCTGCTAAGTACGACCAAAAAACAATACAAGTGTTTAAAATACCTAATCAATTAGAACATAAGTACCCAAAAAGTATTACTAATATAAGTGACAATAGATGTGGCGGTGTTAAGTTAATACCTAAAGCATATAATACAGAAACAATAAAATACATTGCTAAAAATCCAACAAGCGACAGAAGTTACCCAGTTGTAAAAGTAGACAATGTTGATGAATATACAGAAGTGTTCCAAGACTGTTGGATAGTAGACAGCGAATACGAATTAAATCAAAAGATAGAATGGGCACCACCATTGTTCCAACAAAATTGTATTCACACATTTCATGTTGGAGACCAATTAAGACATAAGTATCCTGAAAGCATAGGTGGACTAAGATGGGTACCAGTAGATTGGAATGGCGACATAGTTATACATGCCGAAATGCTAAATGCTATACCAGAGTATCCTATATACTTTGTGGATAATCCTTCAATAAATCCTAAAAAAGATCACAGTTGTTGGGTAGCAGATAGTTCATATAGGCTGGACGAAAGTATTAAATGGGCACCTGATTCTTTTGATACTGACAAAGTTCATGTATTCCATATACACAATCAATTAACAAACAAATACCCAGAAGAAATGGGAGGCTTGTATTGGTATCCTGATAGTAGTACAAATGAATTAAAAATACATAAAGACCCTTTGGTAATAAATGCTAAAACATTCTCAGTATACAGAGTAAGTGATCCAAGTGACTATAACGATATTACAGAAGATTGCTGGTTAGTGGATGAAGAGTATGTGTTAGATGACAATGATTTTGAATTTGTTCCATGGCAGAACGAAAACGAAAAAGATCAAATACATGTTTATCAAGTTAGAGGACAGTTAGAGCATAAGTATCCAGATGAGATGGGTGGTATATATTGGATTCCTGCTAATCATAAGGATAGCGGATTAAACATTCATAATACAACACCATTTGGAGAGCAACTTACATTTCCTGTATTTGAATCTGAAGAACAGGGCCGGATGAAAACTCCAACTAGTTGGTTTTGGGTAATAGACCCAGATGTAAATGTACTTGAAACATTTGATTTTGGGTTTGTACCTAAAATTTGGGATAATGGAAAAACACATGTATGGCAAAAACTTAACCCTATAACTAATAGGCAGTACGATTACGGTGGTGTAACACTATATCCTAAAGTACCTCAAACTAAAGGCAGACCTAAATATATTAGAGAACCTTCTTGTACACAAAAAGAATATCCTATATATTACTTACAGGCATCTGACTATGAAAATGGCTTACAGAGCGTCTATGAGCGTCTATCTGCCCAGTCTGACAGTAATATGTACTGGGTTGTAGACGCTTTTACACAAATAGACCCTGAATTTAAGTTTGATTATTACCCTACACAATGGGATCAAAAGTATATACATGTATTTCTTAACCAAGACAACGCATATACGAGCGTCAGATTAGTGCCTAAGCAACTATTCTTAGACAACGAATACACTGACAAAGAGATAGAGAACAATAGTTTTGAACACTTAAAACAAATAAATACTATTGCAAGTCTAAGGCCTGTATGGCCAGTGATCCACTTGCAAAGTTTAGAAAAGAACGAGTTCATAAACGCGATAAAGGAAATCAAAACCCCCTTTGTTTGGACTGTGGACCCAGATGTGAAAGTGGATGAAAAGTTGCTTGACCGTGGATATCTGCCTGCAATAACTAGTACAAGTAAAGTACATGCATGGCAAAAAGTAAATCCTATCAGTAAGAAAGTACATGCATATGGTGGTTTGAGATTATGGCCTACAAGTAATGACTATTCAGATATCAAATCTGATGACTTAAAATTAAACAGAATAAAGAATTTAAACTATGTAAGGGAAGTAGGTAGTACAACTGTGCCTTATGATATTATATTCTTAAGTTATAAAGAGCCCAATGCTGATGCAGGATTTAGAAAATTACAAGACCATATAAGAACAAAAGGTTTAAATATTAATTTAATATGGGTTAGAGATGTAGAAGGTATTTTTGAAGCTCATAAGGTTGCATCTAGTAGAGCAACAAGCCAAATGTTTTGGGTAGTAGATGCAGATGCAGAAATAACAGAAGAATTTGAATTTGACTATATTCCAGATGTATACGACCAAGAAGTTGTACATGTATGGTCTAGTAAAAATCCTATCACACAAGATGAATATGGATATGGAGGAGTAAAATTATTCCCAACAGAAATGGTTAGAAATGCTACAAGTTGGGGACTAGATTTTACAACAGGACTAAGCAATAGATTTAAGTCAATGCCACAAATAAGTTGCATTACTAAATTTAATACTGATGCATTTAGCACTTGGAGGAGTGCTTTCAGAGAGTGTGTAAAACTCACACTTAATGATGATGCTGAAAGTAAACAACGTTTAGATTCCTGGATAAACACTAGGGGCGAGGAGGAGTTTACAGCAGAAGCAGTAAACGGAGCACTAGCGGGGAACCAGTTTGCGGAAGCGAACAAAGACAATCTAGCAAAACTAGATAAAATAAATGACTTTACTTGGTTAAGGGAGCAGTATGATAGACCTTAAAACATGGAACGATGTAGAAGATTATATTGATAATAGTTTTCTGAGAATTCCACCAAGTTATTTTGAAAGAGCAGTAATGGATAGACGTTATCCACGTGATGCTTTTAGCAAAGGTCAATTAGCAAGTAAAAGTTGGTTGCTGGGAGAACTATATAAAGTAACACCATTGCCCAGTAATACAACTGTAGCATTATTAGGGTGCTGGATAGGAAGTATTGTAGAGCCAATGCTAAATGCTTTAAACATAGAACGTATATATGGAATAGATATAGACGCAGAAAGTATTGAGATGGCGGAAAAGTTTAATCAAAAACATGTAGCAAACGGATGGAAGTTTAAAGGTGTAGTTGCAGATTTAGATTTGCTTGATATAAATCATATGGAATTTGAGACTGGAGGTGAGCTAATTAAAGTATCTCCAGATATAGTTATTAATACCAGTTGTGAACATATGAGTACAAATTGGTTTGAATCAGCAGGTAGCGATCAATTAATAATTATGCAAACAAATGACTCAGAAGAGTTTGACGGTCATATAAATGTGTGCTATACTGCGGAAGAAATGCAGGAAAAGTATCCACTTAGTAAAACACATTTCGTAGGAAGTTTAAAAACACCAAGTTACACAAGACACATGCAAATAGGGTATAAATGAAAAACTTATGGAGGCTATGGGCCAAAGCCATAGGCGAGAAAGAAGGAACAACAGATGCAGAAGCAGATAAGATTGCAATGATACGAACAATTATTGTTGGTGTTAATTTTATTACATGCTTCTTTATTATAGCAGGAAATATACACAATTGGTGAGTAAATGAAAGTTATAAATTTTTATGGTGGACCAAACTCTGGCAAGAGCACTAAAGCCGCAGGACTATATTATAAAATGAATATGGCAGGATATAGTGTTGAACTCAATAATGAGTTTGCAAAAGAATGTGTATGGGAAGATAATGTACCCATGCTTAAAGATCAATTATACATGTTAGCACACCAACACAGAAAGATATTAAGACTTGTCGGTAAAGTTGACTATGTAATAACAGATTCTCCTGTTATGTTAAGTGGCATATATAGAGAACTATATGACGGTCCTTTATATAGCGATTTAATAGATAAACTAGCTCGTGAATGTTATGACAAATATGATAACATTAACTTTATGTTAGAGCGACCAGACAATTTCGAACAAACAGGCAGAGCACAAAACTTAGAGGACAGTATAAACATAGACCAAGCAATTTTGGAAATGTTTAGAGACGAAAAAATACCTTTTTATCAATTAAAAGCACCAACAATGGAACAAGATCCTTACTATATTGCTGTAGATGATGCTTTCAGTTATGTGTCTAAAAGAAGGAAAAGAAACTTTTTAGGAATTAAACCGCGGAATGAATCTAGTAGTTAGTGGCTGTAGTTGGAGCAGTAGAGATCGCAAATGTCCTGGTGTGGAATTTGGACAATTAGTTGCAGATCATTACAGTTGGGAATATCAAAATACTGCTGTTATAAGTTCTAGTAATTTTGTTATAAGATTACAGATACAACATGCTATAGATAATCTTAATCCAGACTTTATGATTATAAACTGGACTAATCCTGCAAGAATAGAATGGAACTTTGCAGGCAAGGAATACAATCCTTTACAAGGAATTAAGCAAGTAACTTATGCAACAGGTGAGCATTCGCCTGACGATGAGCGTCATCCTGCTGGAGAACACATAGATCCTACAATAGCCTTTAGTACATTCCAGAGTTTATTTTGCGAAGACTTAGAGTTAAGTTTTGAAGAAGTATGTGAAGTATATCCTATAATGCCTAGTACTTGCACAGAGCAAAACTGGAAAGCATTAAGACATTACTACACAAATTTATATGATACTGCATTAGAGTGCCATAAGCAAATTTTTATAATGCAGAGTGCAATACATGAGTTAGAAAAACATAATATTCCGTATTTAATGAGTCCTAACACATTAGATTTTTTACATGATTTACAAACATTACGTGGCGAAACAGACCCACAAAAAATACTCAAAGACAGTTATCATCCATTATGGGATATGATACCTGAAAAGAATAAAATTGACGGTGTTGCAAGTATGTTATCAGAAGTTGATAGTAAATTGTATAATACTTACGATGAAAACCCTGGCCGATTACTTAGTAGCCATATATCTCCTCTAGCTCACAAGGCTTATGCAGAAAAATTAATATCCAGTATTGATAATCTGATTATATAAATCAATAGAATGCCTTCTTGGCAAAGACACTAAAAGATCTCTGTTATGTATTAAAGTTTGGTGCATACCTCCTAGCATATCTATATAGTCTTTGTGATCTAATTTTGCTAAGTCTGACACAATATCTATTATCATATCAGATCGTTTTATTTGATCTGTTTCGGTATCGTAACTTTCGTCCCACCATTCACTAAAAGTTTTAAATCCTAACTCATGTAAATGAGCTAAACTACCTGGCATACCATTTATAATAAAAGGCTGTAAACAGGCGATAGGTTTAAGTGTTTTTTCATTTATAAACATATGATGACTATCATAATGGAACAAACTTTCATTTACTACTTGTATATAACTTACTTGCTGTAACTCCCAACCCATTATACTTACTAAATTAGGCACATCTAAGTCTAAACTTAAATCATATTCCATAGGTAACATAGGAACTAAGTTAGGAAAACGTTCATAATAATAGTCCATGTCTTGACTATCTGGCTTACCTAGTGTGCATAAAACATCTGGATTATCTTTAAAAGCATTTACAAAATTTGCTCTGTTCTCATCTGGCCTTCTGTTAAAACTTGCAATTTTATATTCTCGTTCAGCAAAAGACTGCTTGGCCTCAAACACCATTACATCACTATTTTCCGCAACAGGATGTAAACATGCTCTTCCAACTTCAACAATAAACCTATTAAAGTATAAGTCTAAATCGTGACTATTATATGGGTTACTATCAACGTATATATAGGGTTTTTGTAAGTTATATTTGCTTAAAGTGTTGTCTATTATGCTTTTATACATGTCATACTCATGCTGTATGCTGTTATTTCTACTCTCAAAAGTGTAATCAAAGAGCAGGAAACACTTGTCATTTTGTATGTCTTGCACAACTTTATCGCTTATATCAAACACATACTCTGCGTCTAACATAGCAGTCAGTATTAAATGGTATATATACTTGCCCTCTATCATCGAAACATCTGTAGAGATAAAGTAATCAGTATTACCAAAACACCTGGAAAGGTTATCTTCCATAGTGAATTTGTTATGCTGATCATAACCAATATATATTTTCTCCATATCTATATTTAAGTAAATACTAGTATGAAATTAGTAGTTTGCGGTTGCAGTTGGAGTAGTAGAGATTACACATATCCTGATACAGAATATGGCTATTTTATCTCTAATGAACTTGGCTGGGAATACCAAAACATTGCACGAGTAGGCGGAAGTAATTTTAATATAAGATTACAAATAGACTATGCAATTAAAAATTTAAATCCTGACTTTATAGTTGTTAATTGGACAACGCCAGACAGATTTGATTGGAACCACCGTGGCAACTTATACGAAATAGAAAAAGGCTTAAAACAATCAGACTATAATGTTGATAAGTTTTTTACCAACGAATGGAACCACCCTTGCTATCCAGATATAGAGCCTACTATAATGCATCAAAGTATGACTGGATTAGTTACATATGATGACTTCTCTAGAACATATGAAGAAGCCTGTGTTTGGTGGGACGATTTACCTGCTCATATGAACAAGGCACAATGGGAAAGTATGAAAACTTTCTATATAAATTTATATGATACAGATCTAGAGGCACACAAACAATACTATATGATGGAAAGTGCTGTAAATCAAATGCAAAGAGCAGATGTACCTTTCCTGTTTTGCCCAAATACGTTTAACTGGAAACAAAATATACAAGAACGTTATAAACTAACTGATGAAGAAAAACACAAATACTATATTGATGGTTTAACTTACGATTTTGTGCCTGAGAAGAGCTTACAATTATATACAGGTATTGCTGATGCTTTGGCTTGGGATTTTGAGACAATGGAAGACCCTGTTGGTAATCCTGACCATAATCATTGTCATCATTTAAGTGCTAATGCACATAAAAGGTGGGCTACTGAGATTGCTATTCCTAAAATTAAAGATATTCTTTAATATGTTTACAAGTACCTCTAAATGTAAATCCAGGACAAGTACAAGTCATTTTTTCTGTATCTACTAGATAAACATTACCTTTAGAACCTTCTACTTTAACAATATGGCTAGCCAACTCTTCAGCACGTTCGCCTATCTTGACAAATTTACGTCTCGATTTACTAAATTGGTTACTAGGTACATTTAATACTTGTACTTCTGAATCTTTGTTACGTTGATAGGCTATAAGTTTACCAGCACCATTAATGTGGTATACACCATTATTTACTTTATATTTGCCCCAATCAGTGACTTCTTGTAGTATCTCAATCATATGTTACTCCTAACATTTACTATATATTATAGCAAATTTATATGATTTGTCAACTACTCGTCTGTGAAATATTTGTTAAGCAAAGTGTTTGCTTGGCTAGTGATTTTATTTTGAATAACATCTAATTCAACAATTATTTCTATCTCTTCTACAACTCTGTCTACATCAGTTTTTTTAAGTATCCAGTTAAGATCCTCAATAATTATATCATTTTCTATGTTTTTTATTTGTGATTCAGTACCGTTATCATATCTTAATGTAACAGTACTAACAAACTCAGCAGGAATCTCCTGAGTAAATATCTCACTCAGGAAATTGTTGATCTTTTTGGATCTATTTTTAGATCTCCCGAGTACTATAATTCGGGCAGGACCTTGTGACACTACGACTGCTTAGGTGGTCTGCCTGGCCCTTTTTTAGGTGCTAGGCTAGGGTCTAGTTCATATGCTTTAGCCTTTTTAGCCGCCGCATCTTCCATCATTGCTTTTGCATCACCTTCAATAAGTTCTGCTTGTTGCAATAATCCTTCTGCCATTCCGCTGTCTGAAGTAACTGCTTGTTGCTCTTGCATAACAACATCAGGATTTACTTCTGTATTCAACGGTGGGTTAGAACCTGTATCAATTTTTTGTATTTCCCTGTTGACTTCTGATAGTGCAATTTTATCAGTAGGTGTAGGTGTTAAAAATACCAAATTACTAGCAACTTTAATAAGTTTTTTAGTAAAATGCAAATCATTTAATACATTACTACCATCTGAAAATTGTCTTCTGCTTAGTACTTCTGAAATCTCATTTGATTCCTGAGCTTCTAAACTTTGCACAATATTCATTAAATCGTCATGCTTTTGATCATCTAATGAAGTTGTTTCAACAATTAAACAGTTTTCAGTTTCGTTAGGTACTTCTCTAAAAACTACTACACATGGTTTTTCACCATATTTGCCGACATGTTTTAATACTGCCATTTTATTCTCCTGTTGGAGCCTCTGCTGGTGCTTCTGCTTCTGAGTCTGCTTCCGCTTCTTCATTAGCCGCATTTTGTTCTGCCACAAAGTTTAAGAACGTAGTTAGTTTATCAAAAACTGTTCCAACCTGTGTCATTTCATTACCTCTAAAGGCGCCTCTTTGTGAAGCAAGGTCTACTATTTGTGCTAAAAGTTGTAGATCTTGTAACCCGATGCTTTCAGGTGTTGAACCTTCTGCTGGTGCTTCTGTTTCTGCAGTAGCAACTTCTTCGTTTACTGCTTCTGCTTCTGTTTTTTTGCTGTTAGCCATTTATTTCTCCAAATAAAATTAATTTTTCTATACCACTATTTAACACTATATTTAATTCATAGTTTAAAAAAATGGTCTATTTTCTTATTTCTTCTATACCTGATTGCATATTATAGTAATGATAAAAGTTTTCCTTGTCTATAGGATTTGCAAAATATACATATACAGTCTTATGTCCAAATACATCTTCTATATCATAATAAACAAGATCCTCGGGTATTGTTTTGATATAATCAAGTACTATACCTAGCAAAGATTCGTTACTAGGCTTCCTGTAATCATCTGAATTACTAGCAACTTTTTTATCTTTTTCTATTTCTACCTTTACTTTATTACGCAACATAGTAATAAAAATTTCGTTACCGTGCAAGTTTTTCCAATCTTCTCTAGTGAGAACTGATGTGTAACTAATCATCTTCTCTAGTATAAGGAACTGTAATACCAAAAGGTGCTACAGGACTCTTGCCTCCGTAACCTGAACCATGTACAATAAACAAAGTATCACAATAGTTTTCGTCGCCCCAACTTCCCCATGGATAACCATCTGTAAACATAATATGTTTCTTAGGAACAATACCTGCTTCTTTCATGTAATCAAATACACAATCAAACTCAGTACCGCCACCACCTTGGATATCATACTCCAAAAACTCTTCCATGTTATGTGGTGTAAATGTAACAGGATTATGTACTTCAGTATCAAAGCAGAATAAATGTATTCTAAAGTCTGTGTACTGATCCATAATACCCTTAACTTCTGACAAGAAGTCACGTAACATTGTATCATATATAGATCCTGATACGTCCATGGATATTGCAACGTCTATAGTTGTTTCTCTGTCCATTCCAGGCAAGTAAAATCCTTCATTAAGTCCTTTACGGCTTGGCGTTTGATATGTGTAGTCACTTCTGACAACACTTTGGATTTGCATAGCAATTAACTGCCTCCAATCTAACTGAGGATTAAGTAAATGATCTAATGCTCTTTTGACACCACCAGGTAAGTTACCAGCACCTGCGGCCTTGGCCGCCTGCATTGTGGCATTTTTAAACTCTTGTGATATCTTTTCTTTCTCTTCAGCAGTATATTTTGCAGGACCGTCTTTGTCGCCACCTTCAGAGTTGGCTTCTCCGCCTTCTCCAGTTGCTCCGTCATCGTCACCGTCATCTCTGTCTAAGTGAACATCGAAAGAATCAACATCAATAACTCTGCCTTCTTCTTTTGCTTGTTGAAACAAATCATCATAAATTTCTTCTGATACCATACCTCTGTATTTCCAATCAAAACAAATTTTAACTAACTTAATCTCTTCACCTATCTTAGCATCAATTAAGTCTGCATTAATAACATAGTCATTAGCAATATTCCATAAACGTGGGTCTCTGTCGCCACGTCTATTAACGTCAAAATGATCGTAAACACAATGTAATACTTCGTGTCCAATTCCAAATACAATTTCAGCGTCGCTCATTGCGGCAACAAAGTTCCTGTTATAGTAAAAGTATCTGCCGTCAGTAGCAAGAGTAGGGCACCATTCTGTTGCATCTTTAAATCTAAGTCTAGTTGCTAAGTTACCAAAGAAGGGTGCTGAAATAAGCATTTCAATCCTTGCTTTAATAAGTTTATCTTCTATTTCTGTAGATGTAAGCGAAGTTTCAGGTATTTCATAAAGTGCTTCTGCAACTCTATCTTTAGGCTGTTCTGCTTTTGCTTGTTTTGTATCTGACATTAGTTACTCCTTAATTTAACTATACAACTATTATAGCAAAAAAGTATTATTTGTCAAGTAAATGTTCTATATTTTTTAGTATATAGGGTACTGCATCTGTTGGTGTGCCGGGCTCTCCCATATGATTGTCTATTGAACTACTTGTTGCTCCTGATGTTAAGTTATTATCTTTCTCAAACTGCCATATAAGACTAGTAAAATTCCCTGTATTAGAGGCGTCAATGTTTTCTAAAGTCTTAAAACCTGGGATATAGTCTATAGGAAAATCTCCAAAGGCAGGTAAATGTATTGTTTTACAGGGAAGTGGGTAATTATACATATAACTTATGTAAGAAGCCGCCCTAAGCTCTTCTTCTTGTGGGTCGCTAAGGTATAACAAGTATCTGTTATAAGCATCAAATTGCTCTTTTGTAATATTTTGATGTGCTTGATTTTGGTCCTCGCGAGTTGATACGCCTTGTCTAAAACAATTATTTTGGAACCTCCACCTAAAAACAGAAGTGTAAACAAAAACTACAATATCATCGCTCTGAATAAATTGTATGTTATCAACAAAGTCCTGCATAGTTGTATGAAGTGATTTACCAGCAAATCCCAAATGAGCAATATGCGAGTTTGTTCGTATTGCCAACTCGTCAACCCATGTTCCTGGTTCTGCACTACAACACCAACTATCTCCAAAAAACCAAATCTTCTTCATACTAATATTTATTGTCCTCATTAATAGGAAAATCCGCTTTCTAGGACATACTATACTAACGGATCATTCAACTAGGCTATTGCCTTATTGTAGTAACATCTGGCCCTACTGTTTTCAGGCACTCTACTACACGGTTCAATAAAAAATCCCCCAGTTGCCTGGGGGATGAAACTAGAGATTCTTAGGTAGGGAGTAACATAGGTAGGTCTCTAGTTTTTGAAATTTGCCTCTCCCTTAGGCGATATACTTTGTGTACCTCTCACTAAAAGTTTTGTGAAGTTCTTTATCAAGATCAGTTCTTACATTGAATCTAATCTGATAGTCCTTCATAATTGTCTTAAATAAGAACACAACCATTTCAGGCTCAAAGTTGTCATAACTAAATCTAACAACATTATTGAGTGCCTTTCTGAACTTGTCGTCAATACCAGCATCCTTAAACATTTCGTTTAGTTCATATGCAAGTCCAACTACAAGTGAATACTTGGCTGAAATCTCTTTAGACAACTTATTGTCTAAGTTCTTTACTTCTCCGCCTATAATTTGATCAGGGTTAGGAAGTTTAGAAGCAATCCTTCTGTGTTCTACAAACTTGATTGCCATTCCTTCACCAATAGCACCTGCTATCTCGGCTTTTTGTTCAAAGCCATCAGCACTATCGAAGCCATCTGCCGCCAACATTTCACTTACAAAAGTCCAACTTCTTGGTGTTGCAAATGATTGTGAGCTACTTTTAGGATCAAAGTCAAACAAGTCGCCTTTAGAAAAACTTAGGTAACCTATTACATCAGGATGTACTGTATTTTTCATAGCCCATTGTGACCAGTCTTCAAAGTTTACTTCCATATTAACATGCCTGAACCTGTTAGCCAACGGTGCTGGCATTCTGTAAGTAACACCTCTGTCAGTCTCACGGTTACCTGCGGCTACAATCTTAACATTGTCAGGCAGTATGTATTGTCCAATACGTCTGTTAAGAACTAATTGATAAGCCGCCGCCTGTACACTAGGAGGTGCTGAATTAAGTTCGTCCAAAAACAATACCACATTGTCATATGAAGCGGCAAGATCTTGACTAGGCAAGTCACTTGGCGGGCTCCATTCCATTTGATTGTTTTCAGGGTTTCTAAAAGGATATCCTCTTAGATCTGTTGGCTCTAATAATGCCAACCTCATATCAATCATTAATGCATTTCCTAGTTCACCTTCGTCAACTAGTCCTTGCACTAATTCTGATTTACCAATTCCAGGTGCTCCCCAGATAAAAATTGGCCTGTTAACCTTTAAAGCCCTTAAAATAATTGGCTTTACTGATTTTGCTCTTACGTTTAATGTTTCCATATTAGTTACTCCTTAATTTAACCTATACAAATAGTATAACAAAAAATTACTCTAAGTCAAGCCTTATTTGAAAAAAGTTTTGAAAATAATTTTTCTTGCTCTTCTCTTGAATAAGGTTGCTCACCGTATGCTAATCTTTCCTCTGTGTTCATTTGTGACCACAATGAAAAATTACTATCATATGACATAGAACTGTCATAATTAAATTTATATTCTCCTGCATCCATAATACTGTTCATATATTACTCCTTTTAAATATATGAAACAATTATAACAAAAATATCAGATTTGTCAAGCCAAAAAAAAGGGTACTAAAAAGTACCCTTTTAATTAAAGTATTATCTAGATTAGACAGTACCGTTAGCCATTGCTTTGTAACCTGCGGCAATAATTGCTCTTGAAGGAGTACCTAAACGATAAACGTTTCTGCTTCTTCCTTTTGTGTCAGTCACAACATTCAAATAGATTGAGTATCCTTTGAATCTTAGTGCTTGAATCACTGCTTGTGGATTACCTGCTCCGAATTGAGCTCTTAGTTGGGCTGAACTTAAAGTTCTGCCTGATTGAAGTGCTGATAGCACTTTGGCTTCTTTAGTAGTAGTTGTCATATGACTCTCCTATTATTTACTTATTTGAGTCCAGTATTATTACTGAACATGCAACTATTATACACTAAAGTAAAATATTGTCAAGCCTATATTACATCAATAAAGGCCGAAATATCTGATCCATTAAGTTTAAACCATGCAGAATCTTCTTGGTCGTAAAATACCATCTTTTTCTTAGTAAAGTAATAAGGCCACTTCATTTGAGAGTCTAATACCAAATACATTTTAGGAGTAGGCTCAACACTATGACTATAATCATATGCTGTAAATTGTCTTTTAAGTAATTCATTTCCTAAGTATGTTAAGCGAATGCCTTTAGGAACACCATTATCTATTCTGAAGTTATTAAAGATTTTATATGCTAGTTGTATCCTGCTGTCTTCTAAGAACTGCTCATAAAACTTATTCATTTTATTATATCCAGGTCGCCTGGATTTGCTTTCCAATAAACCTTCTTCGATAAAAGATATAATTTTATCTAAAATTTGGTATTGTATGTGTTTATTACTTGACGTCATCTTCAGTAACCACTTTACCTTCGGTAAGCATGACTACTGTAAATAAGTCTGTTGTAAAAGTTTTATTTAATCGCTCTGCTAAGTTGAAGGCATGTCCACTATTACTAAATGATACTTTCTTGTATTTAGGCCCTGGATAGGATAAAAGTGTGTGTAAGGTTCTCAAGTTAATTGGTTTACCATCATAAAAAACACTAAAAATGGCATCTGCAGAAAGTATTTGTTCTGCTTTATATGTTTGCTTGTTTACTGCTTCTAGTAATATTGTTGGCTTTGGTCTACTCATATGTGTATTCTCCTATACACATATTTATCTTTTTATGAGATTAAAACAGTTGTTAATACTGTTATTTGCCGGGAAGACCTTCTTTAATAAACTCACCAATCTGAGTGATTTCTTTGTCTGAAAGCATTGCGGCTTGTCCCCACATTAAGGCACTTTGAGCTCCTACAGTACCTTTATCTTTATAGGTGTAAAGTCTATCAGTAATATAATCTGCTGTTTGTCCAGCAAGTTTAGGTCCTACGCCTCCTCCGCCGTCTGCGCCATGGCATGCGGCACAGCCACTCCATAAACTTCTGATATCGCTAAATGGATCTCCCATTGCTAATGCTCTTTTACGTTGCTCTATCTCAGCAGGTGTGCCATATTGCTTTACATACTCTACATAACACTCACCAGTGCAAGAGCTGTTACTTTTACCGCCTGTGTATTCCAAAGAGGGATAGATTTTTAATCCAAAAAATAAGGCTATCACTAGACAGCCTCCTAATACCATTCCTAATTCTTTCATTATTTACTTGCTTCGACTAATGCCTTAAATTCTGTAAATCCACCAATTTTTTCACCGTCAACAATTATTTGAGGGAATGTTCTAGCACCTGGAAATGTTTCCATTAATGCTTCTCTATCAAAATCTTCATCTAACATTTTGTATGTTAGTTCGTGTCCTTCTCTTTCTGCTAGTGCTTTTGCTTGTACACAGAACGGACATTGTGGTTTGCTATATATTTCTACTTTCATTATTATATTTTTATCCTAGGTGTTAAATCACATGTTGATTTTATCTCCATACCATTAACTTCTGTATCGAACTCAACTTCCATTCCAGCACTAAGTACTGAAGGAGGAGTTGGACTTGTAATGTGATGTCTTTTTAAATAGACGTTTGATTTACCAGCACTTATTACACCGTAGTTTTTCCTGCTGTTCCAAAAATTAATTGTACCTGTTTTCATGCTTTTATTTATGTATATCGATTGACAACTTTACTATAATAAGGTCTATCTGGCTCTCAAATGATAAAACCATATTTTGTTTCTCATACCACTGATCTGAATGATAATTCATATCCTTATGTGGCTTAAAATGCCAACCCCACTTTGCTCTACATATATTATGTATAACAGGTATATGCCCCATGGAGAGTCCATATACTGGAGTTATCCAGTTATGTCTAAATATTTTATTGTATCCACAATCATCGGGTAATTGGAAATCGTCACTTACTTTCAAACTTGCCACCATCAAAATCTATATTAATAGGCGCAGAGTTATTAGATTGTTCAGGAAGTTGATTTAATATATCTGACAGGTACTTTACGTTAATTGTAAATTCCTGATTACCGCTTTCCTTTAGGTTTTTAAGATGTAACTTCAGTTTTTCCAGTTCGTTCATCTAACTTCCTTTCTTTGTTAATCTTTTTAAGAATAACTTTACACTCGTCCTCAGTTTTATAGGGACCTCTAAATCCGTATTTAATTAGAGTACTGTATTTAGGACCATGTCCATGTTTCCAACATTTATCAAAGTTTATGCAATACCAACCTGCCGCATAATATATGTCGCTGTCAGGAGTTTTAGTGTATAAAGGAACATCAGGGTCATAGTTAGGCTCACCTGGATCTAAAGGATAAGGAGTTTCATAATCTACAAGGTGCCCTTTGATATAAAATGCTTCAGGCTCTGTCATTGAGTCAGTAATCTGCTCATTAAAGATATCTGCATTACCAAAAAACTGTTCTACTTCTTCTTCGTTATCTAAAGAAATACCTTTAGAACCATTAATATAGAAAAAATGATTTTGCACATCTTTATTAAGTATGCCTAATTTATTTTTTCCTTGTCGTACAAGCCATGCTACATCTGATATTTGCTGTAGCGATGCTTTTTTTCCTTTATCTTTTACCATGCTTTATTCTCCTTGTTTCCATAGTCTTCATCTTTACCAACTACAACTCCACCTATGGAATAAAGTTGTTTATTAGGTTCTCCTTTATCATTTTTAAATAATTCAGGACAAACATCTGTTCTCATTTGCCTATATACTTTGTCCTGATCTGGACTAGTATATATCCAATACGGCTTTTTAGGCCAATCTAAACAAATTCTTTTCATTGCTTCTTCTACAGGATCAGGCTTTGCCATTCATAAACTCCGCATAGTCTCCTGGATTTTGGCTCATACGTTCTAAGTTCCATTTAGCACAGAACTTCATAAAATATATCCCAACTTGTTGTTTAGGTTCTTGTTCTTTTGCTTCATCTATTCTTGCTTTGCACTCTGCTTTAACTTCGTCAGGTTGCATAGTTAAGTCTATTAAAATCTTATTGCGTTCAAAATCATCTTTAACTCTATGTTCTTCTTCCTCATGATCTACCCAACGTTGTAGCATAAAGTTGTTATAATTATAACCGCCTGTGTGTCTATCTTCATATGCTTCTGTAATTCCTGTCTTGTTTTTAGTACCTTTTAGTCTAGCACCAGGATATGCACTAAACACATTATCACTGCTGTCTCCTCTAACACACTTTTCAAACAATACCCATTCAGGAATAACCGGAGTTTTTACTTCATTAGTCTTTTTATCTACAACCCATTCGCCTGTCTTTGCATTTTTAAACCCTTCAAGACTAACTATTTGGTCTGTTGTGCCGTTATACTGCGTGACATTAGGTGCTAAGAGCTGATAAAAGTCACTATCTGTACTAATTATAACATGGTTGTCTTCAGGATGTTGTTGTATCCATGTAGCAATTAAGTCATCTGCTTCTGCATTAGGCTGTTGTATTACACTACAATTTGTACGTTTATCTAAAAACTCTACCATGTCATTGTAAGACTCAAAAAACAATTCGTCATCTTCTTGTTCTCTGACACTTCTTTTATCCATTGTAACTTTTCTGTTTGCTTTGTAAGGCGTATAAAAGTCCTTACGCCATGAACGACCTTCTAAACACATAACAACATGATCACCATCAAAGTCTTTCCAAACTTTTTTAATACTGTTAAACATAATATGCATTGCCATACCAACTCGCATGTCAATATCTCTTCCACCGCCAACATGTTTGGCACGGAAGAACATGTTTAAACTATCTACCAATATGTATGTCTTTTTATCCATTATTTAATCCTAAGTCGTCATTTATTATAGCATCAAAAGGCGATTCTTTCAAGTGTTTTTCTCTATTTTTTTCAAAATCTCTTGTTAAATCGTATTTTAAATGTTTACGGAAGTTAGCCAATATATATTCTATCTCTGCAGGTGTAAACTCTGCTAATTGAGATTCAACTATTGGCTCTATTGACTTAACTAGGATCGCTAATTTCGTCTTCGCCTGTGTCTCCATCTGTTCTGATGACATCAGTTCCTCCTTGTTCTTGTAGACCGTAATCTTGATCTTGTATTTCTTGTACTAAAACTGTTCTGCATACATCATTAAACCATTTGTTCACAACTGCTTCATCATTTTCAGCAGTATATCCATTCTCATGTAAAAATGCAACAAAGTGATCATTCCAATCAAGTTCCATATACCCTGCTTTTGCATTTTCAGGATTGACATCTAATTTAAGAACATTAATATATGGTTCCTTTTTAATTTCAGCAACTGCTTTTTCATGTTCATATTTTCCAATATCACCATTTTTAAGTTGTACATCTAGTTTAGCAATTTCTTTATCTGTATCGCTATCAGCATTTAAAGTTGCTAATACTTCTTCTAGCTCGTTACCTTCATAATAATATTCTGCTTCTGCTATTGCACGAGTCTTACCCTTAAGACCCCAACTAGCAGGCATCATACTAAAAGGTAATTTAGTTTTCTTCGTCATTTTTTTCCTCCTCAATGATCTCGTAAATTGCTTTTATTGTACAAGGCATACCTGCTCTACCAAAACTAATTGGTATAAAAGCATCTCCTCTTCTTAATGTGACTGTATATTTGCTTAAAGATCCAAAACTTTTAAATCCTAAATTATTTGCAAATGCCAGTTCAAAACAATTATTATAAAAATGTACTTCTACAGTTTTTTTCTTTAACCTTAAAGTCAATGTATTATTTTCTTTATTATAAGAACTTCCTCTAATATCATTTACTCTAATTCCATCTATTTTAGTATCTGATTTATAAATTGCGTGTCCATCAAATGTATGTCCTACAATTTCTTCATCTGCTTTTGTTTCAAATGCTACCATTATAAAGAACATTACAAGTGCCACTATTAAAAAAGGGCTCATATTAATTAAAAAGTTTTTATCGTGTTCGTTCATATTATTTTCCTATAGCATTACCATATATATGTACATGGACTCTGCTTGTATATCTATAGCCACGTTGTATTGCCTCATCGGCTATAGTGGCTTCAGTTTGTACTAATCCTTCAAAGGTGCCGCCAACTCCCATAATCCATACAGGGAAGTTACAGCCGGCATCTCTAAATAATTTTGTGTTCTCTTCAACTTCTTTCCAACTCTCATCTGTGCCATTAACTACAAATTTAAGTTGTCCATGTGGACTTACTTCTGCATATCTACCAATTACTTCTGGCTTGATTGCTTTCTTACTCTTTTCACCAGCAGTTGCCCATAATTTAGGACTTAAACTCCAGTACCATTCTCTACCGTCTGCCCAATTAGAATATTCACGTTGTATCCATTCAGCAAACTCATCTGTTATAGGCTTAGTACCATTTGTTTCTACAGTAACATTCATAGGCTGATTCTTTCTGCGTTTAAACTCTTCAACAATGTTTATCATACCAGGTTGTGTATTTTTAAGCATTGGCTCGCCACCTGTAAACACCATATGTGATGCTTGTCCAGTTGCTGGATGTACAAATTGGGAGTGCGGCAGAAGAGCTGTAAGTTCGTCTACTGCCTCCTCCACCGTCTTATCTGTAATTAAGTGCTTATACTTTTTACTCCAAGTATAACTGCTATCACAACCTTTTTCAAATACAGGCAAGTCAAATACATTGTCTATATGTGTAATGTCTATTGTTTCATATGGTAATTCATATGTACTAGGGTCTGTAGGATCTGTCTGCCCAAACCCATTACATTGTAAATTACACAGGAAAAACCTCATCCACAAACTAGGAATGCCAACATACTGGCCCTCACCTTGTGCTGAGTAAAATGTTTCGCTATATTTTAAATCAGTTGATTTCATCCTCTTCCTTAAGAAAATTTACAAATTCCTGTTTATCAAATTCTCCATCTACAATATCCATTATAGCATCATATACAATACAATGCAAGTCACTACTCTCATATCCTACACTACCATTTAAGTCATCTTCAAATGATTCAATAGCACACATTCTAAAACCTTTGTCATATAAAATGTTGAAGTCATCTTCATTTTGTAAAAATACTTTTCCATACTGTATTGTTTTAAGGAAAAATGTATCTGACATCATGCTTGTTTCTATAGTAAGTTGTCCTATATCACTACTACCGTTTGTAAGTGATAAATGTACACCAGCATCTACATTATCTAAGTCTGCTACGCAATCTATACACTCAATTACTTCGTGTTTGGTAAGGGGATACCTATTACATATCCATTCCATACTCATTCTATCACAGACAGAAGCAGTTACTTCCCTTACAGGAACAGCAACTTTACCTACAACTAAATGGCCGTTACGAGTATCAATCATTATTTATGTACCACAAGAATGTTGTTGCTGTAGTTTAATATTATCAAAAAACTCTTTCTTAGTACTTTGATCTTCCATAAATCTACCTTCTAAAACAGTTGTTTGTGTTAAACTGCTATGTGCTAATACACCTCTGTTCTCTACGCAACCATGTGTTGCTTGTATGTATACACCTAAATTTACACTACCTGTTGCTTTTTTAATTTCTCTAGCAATATCATTTGCAAGTTCTTCTTGTAATGTACCACGTCTAGCACACCATTGTGCAATTCTAGTATACTTAGAAAGCCCTATAAGAGTTTCTCCTGCAATAATACCTATGTATGCAGTACCTTTAACTGGCTGATGATGGTGCGAACACATACTTAGTATTTCACTTCTCACAACCAACATGCCTTTATAACCTTCTTCTATATCATTAGGAAATGCTGTAGCATTAGGCATGTTATTGTATCTGCCCCACATAAGCTCATTAATATACATCTTAGCAAGACGTCTAGCAGTACCTTGACTGTTGGGATCATTAAACCTATCAATAATTAGTGTGTCTAAAATACCTTCAAAATGCGGAATAAGTTCTTCAATCAACTGTTGATCATCACCTTCATCCATAAACTCAGAAACATTATCACTAGCCCAATACTTATGACCTGCTTCTTTAATTCTTTTAGTTATTTTTTCACTAACTTTCATCTTCCATTTCCTTAATTTTATTTTTTAACTCTTCTATTTCTCTTTTAAGAGATAGTTTTTCATACTTCTCTTGCCTTACCTTGTCATCACTATCATGATGTTCCCAATGCCTTGTAATTTTCTTATCTAGTTCTCGGTGTATGTCTTCCAAATGGTTTAAATGATTTGTTAGACTTTGTACCGTACTCACTTCCACCACTCCTCATAAGGAAATACAATCCATTTTTCTTCTTCTGGAGTAACTACATTACCTGTAAAACTTACATGCTCAAATGCACTACTCTCTTTATCAAATAGTGTAGCATACTTTATGCCTTCATGCAATGCCAATAGGTTATTATTTTCTTGTGAGTCCCATAAGTCAACTACACCTTTAATACCATTTAAAGTATGCCCTGAATCATTTATGTCATCAACAAGTAAAATATCATCACTACTGTATTTAGACAAAATTGTCTCCAACCTAGTGGATTCCTTGATCATTTCATGATCTCTAGTTTGCCATTCAAAGCCATGGAAAGGAACTTCAAAGTAGTGACTTAGCATTACGCCCATTACATAGGCTCCTCTGCCAGGCCCAATTACTACATCAGGTTTAAAGCCACTTACATGGATTTGTCTTGTTATTTCGCTTAAATCTTTTTCAAGATCTGTGTTAGAATAGTATAGTTTTGCCATAATGTTATTATAGCAGAAAAGAGTATTAAGTCAAGTTATTTTTTCTTGGATGTTTGATACTCAATTTCTGTCCTTACAATGTCCTCTAAAGAGTTAATAGGTTCCCATCCAAATAAATCCATTGCTTTGGAAATATTTGCATCTGTTTTTGCCGCATCGCCTTCTCTTTTAGGACCGTATTCCACATCAACTGTATTGCCAGTTTGTGCTTCTACTTCTGCTATGACTTGTTTTATACTTTTAGGTGAGCCTGCTCCGATATTAAAAATACCACTCTCACCACCATCAAACAGATAGTTAAGTGACGCTAAATGAGCCGTTGCTATATCTAGTACATGAGTATAATCCCTAATACAGGTTCCGTCTATTGTGTCGTAATCGTCTCCGTTTACAATAAACTGACCTCCATTAAGTGCCTTATCTACTAAGATAGGCATTATGTGTTCTTTTGGATCTAATTGATATCCAAAGCCTTCGTAACTACCTGCGGCACAAAAATATCTTAAACTATTAAAAGTAAAGTCATGTACTGCTGATAAGTCTTCTAAAATAGTTTCTACCATTGCCTTAGTTCTACCATAAGGTGTTTTAGGACTAATAGAATCTATTTCTGAGTTCAATAAGTTGTCTGAGTCACCATAAACTGAACTTGAACTACTGAATACTATGTGCTTAACACCACCATCAATTGCATGGTCTAACAACTTAATTGAGTTTTCAACATTGTTTACATAGTATTGTTTTGCTTCTGTAATACTTTTAGGCACACTATGTAGTGCGGCTAAATGAATAATTGCATCGGGCTTCGTCATTTCAATGACGCCTTTAATTTGAGAATTGTTAATATCAAAAGGATACTGAGTTACACCTTCAATTGAACGTTTAACTCTATCTACATTAATAACATTGTAACCAGAATCAACAAGTAACTTACAGGTAACACTACCTATAAATCCACTGCCTCCTGTTACAAGTATAGTTTTATCTTCATTACTACTCATTTCTCTCACCCGGTTTACTGTCTAAATTAAACCAAGTTTCCATAACTTGATCTGTATCTAGAACTATTTGTTGCTCTTGGTAATTGTTGATAGCATCAACAACCATATCCACACTCTCATCAAATCTATCAAATAGTTTAATATTAGGATATAGCTCAGGATATACTAACCTGTTAGGCAGTACTGGTGTACAACCTAAGTATACGGCTTCTGCAACACCAAAGCCAAAGTTTTCTTGTAAGGCATAACTTACTACTGCTTTACTTTTTCCTAGCAGACTGTAATACTCTTCCTTACTCAAATTCATATCCTGTGTTCTTAAAAATTGGACATCCTCTTCTACCATATCGTTTACTTGTTTGCCTAGTTCTTTAAATAACCAAGGTTGCTTTTCATCACAAATCCTGCCATTAAAGATTACAATATTTTTCTTAGTTTGTCCTTTGTGCGGATCTAATCCTGTATAGTCTACAGGCAACCCTGATACAACTAACTTATTAGGATCTACAACTCTTTTCTTGATAATATCATTTTTAATAAAGTTACTTGCACAAAAAATTGTGTCACTGATGTCGAAAATAATATCTTCAAATTTATTTGCCCAACGTTCCATATCTCTAACAAAATCTGTATCAGTAAAACTACCTGCATGTATCATGCCTGTAATTTTAAGGTTATCCATTTTATTAAAATATTTCATGTAAGCAATACTTTCGATTCCTGGAAACCAAATATCACTAAAGAATAAGGTGTCGCCATCTTCTATAACACCTCTTTCTATTAAATCAGATATTTCAGCCATTTGTAAAGCCTTAAACTTGCTAGTAAAAGCGGAGTTTAAAAACTGTCCTTCAGGCAACGGAGGAGTATCATATGTAGGCATAATTTTTAAATACTCAATGTTTTCACGATTGAGATATTCCTCAATAGCAATATCCATATGTATTGTATATCTACCTTCAATATGCTCTAATGGCACATATATTAATTTACTCATCTCCTAAGTCTCCATAATCAACAACATCAGTAATTTCATCGTCAAGACTTTGTGCAAAGTCTCTCTTTTTGTCTGCTTCTTCTTTGCTAATTATATTAGGCTTACTTGCAGTATTACTTTTGTCGTTTTGTTCTGTCATTACATTGAGTTTCTTTTATCTTGAATCTCTGTTCTTCTTGTTTTAGCAAGTTTGGTAAATTCCATAAGTGCCTTCCTAGCTCTTGTTGAACTAGCCTTAACACCATTGACTTCAAACTTTTCATGTTCTGCCAAATATGTTTCAAATGCTACCTTTAACTGTAAATGTGTTTCCATGTATATCTCCTTAATTGTTTACTGGATAGTCCATTTCGCAACCGTTCTCATTGTCCTCGGCTACCGAAATTTTTACATAACGACCTGGATATCTTGATTGTATCTCTGCCGCCAAATTGTCTGCGATCATCTCGCATGACTTGTTATTAAGTTGTACAACATCTTCGTTGTATAAACTCTCAAGCCATCTTTTAAACTGTATAAACTCAATGTCTCTGTCATCATGAAACACTTCAATCCACACTTTAAAGTGGAATATGTGTCTGTGTTTATACCCTAAAAAACTTACGTCATACTCATCACCTGTTGCTGTAGCAGGATTTGTATCTGCTCCAGGATAAAAATGTATGCCTTCTTTACTAAATGTTACCCATATACTTCTCACTACCAACCTCCGTCAATTGTTTCCATTACTTCATTCATATGACCTAACAGTTGTGTGATAGGTTCATCGTAGTCACCAATCTCATAGTCAACGTCATCTTGTTCTTTGAACATTGCTTTTATTTGATCACCATACTGAACAACCTGTTCAAGTTGTTCTCTCATTTCATCTGATATTGCCATTATGACCCAAATCCTAATTGGCCCTTGACCCAATCATTAAAATCTTCTGTTTGTTTTTTACGTTCTTCATCCGCCCAACCACTTTCAATATGTAGTCCTGCAGGCATTTTAGTTGGTTCTTTTACTTCTTTCATAGTATTATTGTAACACCTTGTACTTGTTTGTCAATAAGAAATCTGCCTTCTTCATACCTTATTTACAGTTTATCCAGTTCTTCAACCAGTTCTTCTGGTACATCTACACCATTTTTAATTAGTAATTTAAATACTAATACAAATAAATCTCTATAATCTTCTTCATACTCAAAATCACTATCAAATGATATCGAAGTAACTATTCCATCATCGTCTGTTGTTTTTATATCAAACTTCATTTTACTCTACTGGCTTATCGCCTCCATCAGAGTATTTAGACCAAGGAATAAAATGCTCCTTGTCTAATACATCTTGTAATTGCATTGACCAAGTACCTTCATTAGTTTGGTCAAATCCTTTATCAGCAATCTTAAATGCTGTATTGAAATTGTATTTAGACGAATTAGGTAAAACAGCGGTAATAACAGGTATAAAATTGCTATAATCATGCAAACCCATTTTAAATATATCTTCACAATACTTAACTTCAAACTCTAATGTTACTTTAACACCGTTATCGCATAAATGTAATAATAGCTCTTCCCAAAGTTTCCATTGATCAAACCTGTCTGGATCAAAGTAACACAAATGTATGTGAGTACATGTTTCATTTAATGCTCTACTTAAAATTTCTTCTACTGGTTGCCAACCTGCCACAAATAAGGTAGTTTCTCCTTGTGCAACGGTATGCTCAACTTCTTCGCCAACAAAAAATTTTACGTCATTAAAATTAGGTTTATCCTTCATTTACTATGCCTCAAAATCTCCTGACATGATGTCATGTGTTTTTGCGCCAACATCATCGTCCATATCAAACTCTTCCTCTTCAAAAAATGCTCCAAATCCTGCATTAGTTTTAGCACCAAAACTTAACTCATCTAACAACTTAATATTTTTCTCAATTAAGTCATATGCTTCATCAATAGATAGTTTAGGGTCTAATACTTCCTGACAGAAACTATCAAAGTATAATGCTTTTGCAGGAACATAAGGACTAAACTCGTTACTCTTACCACTTGATTTGTCTTTAATAAAATCACTGTAGTGTACATTAGTTCTGTACTTTTCTACATCTGCTAATCTGTTTGCTTCTTGTACCGCAGTAATATGATTGTATACACTATGTCCCATATAATATAAGTAACTTTGTGTGTCCCAACTTGTACTGTCTGGACCTTTAGGCTTACCGTTTTTATCTAAGTCTCCTTCTGCCATTGCACAAATATCTCCAGCAGTTAGTCTGCTCATAATAGGAGAGTGTGCAAAAGGCATAGGCATATCAGAACCTTTAAGTGCCTGATTGTCTATAGCTCTGTCCATCAAGTAACTAAACTTTTTAGGATGGAAACTGTTATGTGTATATGTAGAACCATATGCACTATTAACAAACGGACTTGCGGCATCCATGCTTAAACATATTTCTGGACTATCATGTTTCCTCAACATTCTTTGTATGCTAGTTAAGTAACATGCCCAGTCTAATTTACCTGTACCCAGGAAGTGTATCCAACCTTTATCTTTAAGTAGACCATCTTCTCTAAGTTTTAAGATACGTCTTAGTGCCATTCTCATATTACGTTTTTGTAAATCAGCAAATGCATATCCTTCTAATGCAAGTTCACTGTTACCATATGCTTCTTGGCAAAACTTAGGATCACTAAAGTTTTTAACATTCTCATACCACTCATCACAAGTAGGTTGATCAACTCCACTCATTACATTTAAGAACTTACACTTACCTGGTGTTCTGTTCTTCATATAGTAGTCTAAGTTATACAAACTAATTGTCATAGTTTGCTCAAATGTTTCTAGTCCTGTTTTCTTGTTAAAAGGAGGGAAGGCGGCAAAAGGAGGTACATCAAGTGTCATTGCCCAATCACATTGTTCTTCTTCCCATTTAAGTATTTTGTCTACTAGCTCTATCCTTGCAGGGTCATCTGGATTAATAGCATTAGCCCAATCCATTTTAATAACACCTGTAGCAATCTGGAAACCACCTGAGTCTCCTAGTATCATTGTTTTATTTCTGTCTCTGTCAGTAATCATTGGCTCACCATCTAACTTTGTTAGATCTAACTGAGCATGACCGGCTGAATATAATCCCCAAGGATAATGATAGTAAGTATCTTTGTCTTTTAGGAAATCCATACCTTCATGGCCTAGTTCAAAGCCTTCAGGTACCCTGCCACCATCTTTAGCAATCTTTTCTAATTGCTTCACATAAAAACTACTAATAGCAGGCAAATATAATGCGTAGTCTTTTTGCGTTTTTCCTAAATCATACATAGTTTAACTTCTCGCTGGTAATAAGTATGTGTATTTTGCTAATCCACTGTCTACAATAATTTGCAATAGACCTTGATCATTAATACTCATTACACAATTACCTGTGTCACTAAGTCTTAATATCTTTAAAACAATGTCTAGTGGCCATTTCCAGTCACCTGTAATGCTACCATCAATATCACTATTAATTAAAATTTTTGTTCTGTCACTTACGCCATCACCAATATGGAACCATAAACTAGTACCATCAGTTTTAGGACTAAAGTTTGCTTCAAAGGCACCCAACACACTATTAAAGTAGGCTAAGTCTTTTAAATTTTTATCACTAGGCACAATGTTTAGATCAAACTCAGCACCTTTAAATTTAATTGCTTTAAGTTGCTGGTTAATAACATCTGCTAACATAAATCTGTAATGTGCATCATTACCGTCAGCACTAGTAAACTCTACCTCTACAGGAACAGTTTCACCATTTCGCTCTTGTGTGTTAATTTTTGTATCTGATCCTTCACCATCAAATCCAGGATATTGTAGTAACCCATGTAATACAGCCATCCTGCTTAATCCAACTGTTGAGTCAACAAACTCAGGATATGGATTATGTGTCTCTCCTTTAAAAATTACAGTTTTGTCTGCATCTACTGTTTCAATAGTAGTCTTTTCAACATCACCAGTAACCTTTACCATTTCAAAGATACCTAAACCATGTGTATGTTTAAGTACATCTTTCATTATGTCTTTAATTGCCATTCGTATCTCCAAAGATTAAAATAATATTATACATTGTTATTTAGATAAGTCAAGTAGTTTTTAACCATTTTTTTAGAATTCAAAAAACGTCGATAACGTTTCACTCTGTGTAGTTCTGCTTAGATCAAAGCCCATAGGACCAATAACGTTAGCAACCTTTTTATCTAATACTGTTTCTTCCATTGCCTCTTCATCAAATGGTAAATCCTTAAACCATTGTGGCAAATTAAGTTCGTCTGTGGGATATGCTACACTAGTATAGCCCATTGGATTATTTTTAAGTTTACATACAACTACCTTTGCACCATCTGTGATAGTTAAACTATATGCATCACTGTTCGCTTTTTTAAGGTTATTCCAATTAATACTAGCCCTAACATGGCCAGGTATCATATTACTTTTACCTTCATTTTTTAGTTTGTCTAATTTATGTAGACTATTTGTTTGTGGCATTCTTGCTTGTTCCATCATTTTAGATGTATACATAGTAACGTTGTTAGCACGTTTAGGCATACCCTTACCCCAAGGTTGTAACCCTTTAAAATACTTTTTAAACTCTTTAATTTTATCTATTACATGTTCTTCGCCTAGGCCATTTAAACAATCAACTAAAAGTTCTTCTAAAAAGTCTTGTATAAACTCAGGAGTATCAGAACGTTTAATCTCTAAACCCATTGCTTTTAGTTTACCGCCTTCAGGCTGATAACCTTCAATGTCTAAACATAAAATACCATATCGCTTTTTAGTTAAAAACAATCCTGCTCTGCCTACAACTTCTCTACCTGCAATCATTACAGCACCACGTTCTAAAGGCACATTAAATGTATCCTTTAAAAACTTAGGGAATGTGTCACTAACTGTATCAGATACATGATCATATAATTTAATAGCACTATCCATATCTAGTTCTTGATCCTGCATAACTGGTGCCGCACTAAAGTATACAGAGTCAGTATCACCATAAATTATTGTCTCGCCTTCATAATCATATTCGCCAGTAAACATTCTGTTTGTTTCAGCCGCCATATGTTTTGTAATAGCTCTGCCTGTAAGTGTAGTACTTTGCCCTATACGTTTGTCATAAAATCTACAATGAGGATTAAGTATAGCACCATATAAACTGTTTAACTGAATCTTTTTAACCAACTGCCTTTTATCCCAATAAGTCTGCTCTGCGCCTTCTGATTGTTTTTTCTTCTTCTGCATACGTTGTCTATCTGTATACCAAAGCTCTAATAAACCAGGCACAATGCCTTGTACGTCTGTTGTAAATATTGTTCCGTTAGCACTTATATTCCAGGGTTGGCCACTATTGTAAACTAAGTTATAAACATCAGCACCTGTCACTTCATGCACACCACCATCTTCCATTTCTAACTTCATTATATGATCAACGTCTTTACTTCTAACAAATTCAAATTCGTTAGTACCAAACTTGCCATGCCAGGCATCAGCAAAACTTTTCTTTTCTAACTTCTGTGCATTAGTAATTTCTTCTAATGTATAACTAGGATCTAATTGTCCCACAATAGTCTCGGGTGCCATATTAAGAGCCCTAAACACACTAGGATATAGACTGTTTAAGTCCATACTGCCTACCCAGTCATGATATCCTTTCTTAGGCGTTGCCACAAAGGCACCTGCGGCACTATCACGTTCAGATGCTTTAGGCTTATCAGGCACTACCATATCACGTCTGTGTGCTTCATTTATAATTGCTTGTTCAGTTGTTGCTACTGCACCCATAGTAGTTGGGATCAATACTGTATTTTCATGTGCAATAATGTTTGCTAAGTCAACAAATTGTAATTTTTTATCTAGTTTGTCTAACAACATAACGTCTTGTATATTGTATTCACAAAACTTTAGGAAGTCATGATTGTAAAGTCTATCCAAACTACCTTCATATGGAACTTTCTTTTCCCCTACTTCCATCTCACCAATATAGTCTAATCTGTAACTGTGTCTTTCTTCATAGTTGTATTTTCTATAAAGCTCTAAGTAGTCTAAATGTATTCTGCCTACTAAGTCATAAGTAGCAACTTCACTACCAAACTTTTCATACTCTCTTCTTTTAGGCAGTTTTTTCATTAGACACATACGTCTTGTTTCTGCTTTACCTAATGTTTTAGTAATCCTGTTTATAGTATAAGGAATATCATATCCTTCACTGTTCCAGCCACTTAGTACATCTGCATCTTCTATAATGTCTAAAAATGTATCTAACATTTCTTTTTCTGTTTTAAACAACATAACTTCAGGCAACTCTTTTACAACTTCCTGTGCCTGTTCCCAACTTAAAGTTTTAGGAGGAACTGCTAAACATATCATTGCATCCATCCACTGCAAGTAAACACCTATTGCTGTTATGGGAGTAAATGGATCAGAGGGACTACTATAACCACGTTGTGGATCAAAGTCTACTTCAATATCAAAAAATGCTACATTTAAATCAGGAGCATCAGCACCGTTATAATGTTCTGCTAATACTTTATTAAGAGGCCTTATGTCGCTCTCGAATGTTTTATTACTGCTATGTATACCTAAGTTCTTTTTAAAGTCCTTTATGTTAGCACACCTTAGCTCAGTTACAGGGTCTCCGTAAATGCTTCTGTGTTTACCATTAGGATCTGAATAATAAAAATTATGTGTGGGACTTATTTCTTTTATAATACGTTTGCCATCAATACGCTCAACGACAGTAACAATGTCCTTGCCTTGATCATAAAATGCGTCAACGTAACTCATAGATGTGCTATCCTCATACTGTAATTATACAGTAATAGTGGTTAAAAGTCAATTAATTAAAGTGTTTTTCCGACTGATTCCAAAATTGTTTCTAGTTCGTCAAATTTGTCGAACTCATCTTGGAACTTAGCCTTATGAGCAACTTTTACTGCCTTCATTAAAACTCCAGGCTTGAGGTCCATTTCCTCTGCTATTGCTTTAACAGTTTCTCGAAGTCCTACGTTAAGAGCGTCTACTTCATGGAGAACAGTATCACCTTCGTTGATAAGTTTTTTAAGTCTTGCGATTTCTTCTTGATTGAATGTTTTATTAAATGCCATTTGTGTTTATATCCTGTATACCAATATTTATTTGTAATGGTTCTATTATAACAGATCTTCCGGCGGTGTCAACATTTATTTCAAATACACCTTTAATTCCTGGAAATTGTTCAAAGGATATAACATTTAGTATTGCACTATCTGTTATTTGTTGATTGGTTTGCTTGTCGTAAGCAACGAATTCGTTGCCATTAAAATGAACTTCTACTAGCACTAAACTTCTACTGATGCCTCAAATGTAAATTTAATATCTGGAAACTCTTCAAAAAGTTCTTCTGATATTTCATCACCCTCATCTGCATCTATTTCATCCTGCAAAATAATTTCGTATATAAACATATCACCATCGTCATCTTCGCTGGTGTATGCCATAACTTCGATACCTACTTTTGCTTTTTCTTCATCGTAAGCAATTAGTAATTTAGTTGGAACAACACTTTGCACAATATCAAAATATACAATAACGTCCTCATCGCTGAGTTCTTCTCGTGTCAACATTCTTGCAAAGTGTTTAATAAACATTAAAATATCCAAAGCAGAATAGCCATTGTAACCATTCCCTTAATCCAACTGATCCAAGCAACGGTATATGTAGATAAGTTATACTTTTCAATAAAGTCTAACGTATAATCTTTATGCCATTCTTTTAATTCTTTCATAATTCTTACTGTTTGCTAAAGGCTTTTCCTGCCTCACTAATACCAAATGAACCTAAAGTTACTACAACAAATGATGTGTATATTGTATCAGATATTTTTAAATCCATATCCCAAAATGCTGTAATTAAATCACATGCACCAAATACAACCATTAATCCAAAACTCATAAAACCAATTATTGCCTTCTCATTGATGTCATTTTCATCTCTAAATAATGCACCAAAAGAAAACCTTTCTACTGGTTTAGCGGCCGCAGTTGCTATCGCTAATTCTTTTCTGAGATTATTCATCTCGTTAATCTTGTCTTGTGCCTCATCAACTTTCAAGACAAGTTCTGTATATTTTTCCAAGTCAACTTGTACGTTGCCTTTTCCTTCTACCTCTGCCATAGTTTACTCCTTCTATGTGTGTCTACCACATACTATTTATCAGAAGTTTGGCCTCTCAGGCAGGATTCGAACCTGCGACCCACGGCTTAGAAGGCCGTTGCTCTATCCTGCTGAGCTACTGAGAGGTTATCAAGGGAAAACCTCCTAAATATTAAAATATTAGGAGGTCCTTTCTATACTCGCTGTTTTAACATTGTCGCCAGCATCCGACACGCAAATTATGGTTTTTAGTTTTAAGAGTCTCTAAACCACCGGGCACCCGGGAAATCGCTCTATAGTAAATTATTTTCCTTCTTCAACAAATTTAATTCGATTTATTACAGTTTCAAATCCAGCATGATATTTACCTTTAGATTGTCCTTTTACAAAACCTTCAACTGTAATTTCTTTGCCTGGTGCAATTTTTTTGTCTGTAAAGAACTTTAAAATATGCTGATTTTTTACACTACAGGTAACAATATAACTCATAGTTCTTGGTATATACCTAGTAAACTCTACAGTAGCATCAATTTTTTCCCTAGTGTGTAGTTTACCAATTTTTTCACTAGTTCTGGATAATTCCATTTCTCTATCAGTCCAAGTATCCTGATCTACTTTATTTAGATATACTTTAGGTAAACTAGCGGCTATGCCTAATTTATCCTTGGCAATTTCAGGAGAACTTACTAACTTAAGAACATTGCTCTCAAATTCTGTTAAAGTTCTTTCTAATGCTTTAAAACTTAACCCTGCAAGATACTCTTTAACTTCAGTTGCAGTAGTTTTATCTTCTTCTATGACTTTAAATTTTTTATCTGTAAAAAAATAATTGTATAGTAAGTCACTATTACATGTCGTTTTTTCAAACTTTTTATCGAACCTTACTTGGTCCTTTTTAATGAAGCCCTCATTTATTCTGTGAGCGGCACAACTGACTGCTAGTACTTCATCAATTGGAAATTTTTGCATTTTTTCTACTCCTTTACCTAATTACAGTATATATTATAGCAAATCTTTAAACTTTGTCAAGTGTTTATTCATAAAAATACCCCCAAAAAAGGAGGTATTTTATATTTTCTAATCTTATTAGAATGATTTGGATAAAGAAAATACTATTGTATCTTCGTCCATCATTCCTGAATCACTGTCAGCAGTAAAGTCTACATAAGCAATACCACCTTCAAGACCCATTGGAAGATCAAAAGACTTAGAGATACGCAAGTTGTCACCAACTTCGTCCCACATACCAAATGAAACGTCAACACCCATTACTGAATATCCTAGTTCTAAATAGTCTGTGTAGTCATCTTGACCCATGTAATATTCTACTGAAACACCCATGACTGATTTGCTGACAAATATTTCGCCGCCATCTAAATCTGCATCACCGTTGTAACTGTAGTCAATATATCCTACTGTCCAATCACCGTTAGACCAACCGCCATACAAATCAGTTTCTAAGTCTGATCCGTCTGCTAAGTCGATTTGTCCAACCCATGCGCCGAGCATAAATCCGCTTTCGCCAAACGTATGATTGTAATCTACCCATGCTGAGTGACTACCGTCTGTTTGTGATACACCTCTAAATAGATAATCAGAATCTAGTCCAACACTGACTCCTGCAAATGCTGGTACTGACATAACTGACAATATTGCAACTGCTAGAGTTGATTTTAATAATTTAAACATTTAGTTCTCCATATATTAATTAAAGTAATATTTATTATGGATAATTTACCTAAAAGGTATTATTGGATGGTACTTATATTTATCTTTATTTTGAGGTAATATATTGATGTATTTGTTCCCAATTCTTAACGACAGTACCTTCGACAGGCGTTTCCATGTTGTGACCATGCTCCATTAGTATGCCTTTAAGCCCAACATAAACACCAGCCATTAAGTTTTCTGGTTTATCTTCTATCCAGTATGCACCAGGATATTTGTGTCCATAGTCTGCAAGTATCTCATCTTTATCTGCACCTGTATCTAAACATACAACTTCTATAAAGGCATCGCCCATTAATTTTTTAAGATTCCTTTCTCTTAGTTCTTTTGCATAAGGATCTAAACTAAGACTAGTAAGAGCAATAAATTTATAACCATACTTTTCATGTAGCAAGTTAATATACCATTGTGCGTCTCTGAGTGGAGGTAAAAATCCTATTGCGGCACTTTCATTAAACTGCTTGATTAAACTACGACTAGTTTCTTTTGTAATACCATATCTGGTACCTACATCATATACAAACTGATAGCCTTCAGTTAAATTATGTCCGTGATGTTGCATCCAGACATTAAATCCTTCTTCCCAATCTAATACTACACCATCTATGTCTGTGAGTATAACTTTATCTTTTTTCATACCGTTCTCCTAGTTACAATACTATTATACTGGTTTTCATACGAATGTCAAGCAATATAAGGTAAATAGTAGTATGGCAGTTAAAAAGACGACAGTATTTCCAGACTATGTATTTGAAACTCAGATAGAGGTTCCTAAAGAGTTAAATAGGCAAATCCAGGACAGCCTAAAACTTAATAAAGAATCCGGTATCACAACTGAGACAGTTTATGGATGGTTTACTAACAAACAATTTCCATGTGAAGGTGTTATAGGAAATATAGCAAATTTATTAGCAACTAATTTTGTTTCAAATGTAGTACAACACTTTGACTTACAAGTTGCTAGAGATATAAATTTACTTAATCCTTGGATTATTTCAACTAATCCTCACCACTCTTTCCCTACTACAATAGAGCATCAAAGATGGTACAATGCTGGAATATACCTACAAACAACAAACAAAGGCAGTCATTTAAAATTAGATAATTATACATCTAAAATATATGCCAGTCAAAACACACAAGAAACGTCACACTTTATTAAACCCAAACAGTTTAAAGTAATATACTGGCCTAGTCATATACCCTGGAGTTTAACTCCTAATATGTCAATGGTTGAAACAACCATGCTTATATGCTCGTTCAGAGCAGACGCTCAGAAATAAAACTCAAAAAAAGGGCAGTAAAAAACTGCCCTTTAAAGTTACTCCCTACCCTAGGTTATATTAAACCCAGTTGTAGTGAACTGAAGCCACTGCCGCACCGGCTGAAGGAGCCACTGCGTTATCACTTGCGTCAAAGAATGCTAACGTTACCGCCGCATTTTTTGTAAGTGCTATGTCGCCATCTAGTTCTATAATATAGTTACCTACTGTAGCCGCATCTGCGTCTGCTTTAGCAACAAGTGTACTACCTGAACCAGCATTTTCTTTAATAGTAATGTAATTAATACTGTTACCACTAAATGCTGTGCTGACTTTGATTACTATCTTTTCTGCATAATATGTTCTGCTAGAAACGTTAGGGACAGTACCAATTGAAGCCGTTGTTGCTCCACTTGTTATTGCCGCTCTTAGTAATAGTCCGTCACCACCATTGTTTTCAACATAGTCAACAACTGCCGCTGAAGTTGGAATAGTAGTATCATTATCGTTATTACTAATTCCGTCTGCTTCATCAACAAATTTAGTAACAGCAATGCTCTCACCTGAATCTGTTAATGTACCAAAACTTACAGCACCACTAATTGTAGCACTTGTACCAATGAATCCAGCCGCTTCAAAATCAGTTGCCGCTAGTGTTAAATCACCAGCAGTTGATCCGTCTGCAGTTGTAGTCGCCGCTACAAATCTATCAACGTTTTGATCCCATCCTAAGAAACCGTTGTTACCATCTGTTCCTCTTTCATATATGTGACCAATGTCATTAGGGTTAGCACCAGTTAATCCACTTTGTAGTGTAATCAAGGTGTCAGTTATAGTTGTGTTAGTTGAATTAACACTAGTTTGTGTACCACTAACTGTTAAGTTACCACCAACTGTTACATCACCTGATGTAGCAATAGTTGTAACACCTGTTAATGCACCACTGTTAATACTTGCTACGCCATCAGTTAATGTACCTGCTGATACTTGTCCTGAGAAAGTACCTGCTGTCATTCCTGATAATGTTGCGTCTAGGTTTACTGTTAATGTGTTACTTGAACCTGCAGTAGTAATGTTAGTACCACCTGCGATGTCAAGGACTTCACTGTCAAGATCAATACTTAATGCACCACCTGAGTCGCCTTGGAAGTCCAAGTCGGCCGCTGTTGCTACTGAGTCAACGTATGCTTTAACAGATTGCTGTGTTGGGATAAGTGTAGCACTATCTGATGCCATGTTATCTTCATCTACAAAACCTGTAGCAGTAATTGAACCGTCGCTTAGTGAACCAAATTGTACAGTTCCTGAAGCAGTAACGTTTGTTACTCCTGTTAGGGCACCTGAGTTGATACTTGCTACACCATCACTTAATGTTGTTGCAGTTAAACTTGTTAAGCCACTTACTGAACTTGCTAGTCCAACAGCAATAGTATTATTACTAACTGTTGTTGTAGTTTCGTTTGAAGTACCTATAAAGTTTAATGTATCAGTTCCTACTCTTACAACGTCATCTGAACCACTGTCAGCACCGATTGTTAAATCTGAGCTAATAGCCGCTGTTCCGGCCGCTGTTAAACGTCCTTGTGCGTCAACTGTAAAAGTTGGAATTGCTGTTGCACTACCATATGAACCTGCACTAACGGCAGTATCGTCAAGGTTTACAGTTAAAGTATCAGTAGCCGTAGTTACTGTTGTTATTCCTGTTCCACCTGCGATGTCAACTGTGTCTCCACCGTCAACTGTTTGCGTACCACTATCACCTGTTAATGTCCAAGAAGTAGAGATAGAGGCCGTAGAGGCTCCTGTAATCCTACCTTGAGCATCAATTGCCAATACTGGAATTGCTGTACTACTACCATAGTTACCAGCCGATACTGCTGTATCGTCTAGGCTCACAGTTAAAGTTTGTCCTGAACCGACTGTTGAAAGTCCTGTTCCACCAGCAATGTCTAGCACTTGTGAATCAAGGTCTACACTCAATGCACCACCTGAATCTCCTTGGAAATCTAGGTCTTGTGCAGTAATTTGAGCATCAACGTATGCTTTTACTGATTGCTGTGTAGGTATTTTAGTTGCAGAGTTTGAGGACATATTGTCTTCATCTGCAAATGTTACACCTGAGATTGTTCCATCACTAAATGATGTACCTTCTACTGCACCAAATTTAACAGCACCTGCACTACCAGTAATTACTGATGAGTTGTCTGTTGCATCTGGAATATATGTAAATACGCCTGTACCTTCGTCCATACCAAAGAAACCAGTTTTTGCTGATCCATCGTTATGTAGATAAGTAACACCTCTGTCTAAGTTATCGTTAGTATTTGA
>Ga0206677_10000289_pt1 | contig 46834 bp, 41 predicted proteins | sample M130m12015metaG_FD_155475 | JGI IMG/M metagenome (GOLD analysis project Ga0206677, IMG submission 155475) | Ammonia-oxidizing marine archaeal communities from Monterey Bay, California, United States - M1 30m 12015 | ecosystem: Environmental > Aquatic > Marine > Intertidal zone | place: USA...
AGAAAAGGCAGTTGTCGGAATTTACATATCTGCTCATCCTCTAGACGACTTCAAACGTGAGATGAAATATTTTTCTTCTGCTACTTTTGATGTTTTAAATAATTTGGATCCCCTAATCAACAGAGATCTGAGTTTTGGTGGGATTATCAATGATGTGGAACATTTGGTGAGCAAAACCGGAAAAGGGTGGGGTAAGTTTTCTATCGAAGATTTTTCTGATCAATATGAATTCAAAATCTTTGGAGAAGATTATTTAAAATTCAGACACTTCATACTGCCTAATAATTTTGTTCGCTTACGTATTCGAGTTGCCGAGGGATGGAGGAATCGTGAAACAGGACAACTAGGACCTCCAAGAATTCAATTTAATAATTTTGAAATGTTACACGATACTCTGAAAACCAATGTTAAGAAAATTACGTTGATGTTTGAAGTAAAACAACTCAACGAAGAAAGGGTAAGTGAACTCAAAAAGGTTTTTAGCTCTTTTAAAGGAGAAAAGCAACTGTATGTTGATGTTTTTGATACAGAAGAGAAAATTAAACTAACTCTCCCCAGCAGAAAACAACGTCTCGAGGTTAATAATGAATTGCTTTCCGTTTTGGAAGAACAAAAAATACCCTATCAATTAAATTAGGATTTATGATTTAATAATTAGAAAATCAGATGCTGAGACTATCTTATGCTTAAAAAAAAAGATACATTTGTAAAAAATAAATAATATTATGGCTTTAGAAATAACAGATGCAAACTTCGATGAAATTGTTTTAAAATCTACTAAACCTGTATTGGTTGACTTTTGGGCAGCATGGTGTGGACCTTGCCGTATGGTAGGGCCAATAATTGAAGAGATTAGCACTGATTTTGAAGGAAAGGCAGTAGTAGGGAAACTTGATGTGGATTCAAATCAAGAATTTGCTGCTAAATATGGAGTTCGAAATATCCCAACGGTTTTGCTTTTCAAAAACGGTGAAATCGTTGATCGTAAAGTGGGGGTTTCTCCCAAAACTGCTTATGCAGAGGCACTTGATGCATTGATCTAATTTTCCCTATCAAATTTTATCTTTTTTAGTGGATTTTTATTTTTAGATAACAAAAATGCAATGTATATTTGCAACCGTTCAAACAGGTCTGGTAGTTCAGCTGGTTAGAATACATGCCTGTCACGCATGGGGTCGCGGGTTCGAGTCCCGTCCAGACCGCAAAATCATCCTCCAATTTGGGGGATTTTTTGTAACCAAAAAGTAAATTATTAGGACTTAAGTAACTGATATTATGTGCTTTAAGCAACATTTTCTATTCCACATAACTATTTTCACTATTCCACTTTACTTTTGTTGGTGTAATTTTTATATTAAAAATTGTTTTTCCTTGAGAATCAAAATATTTAAACCATTTATTAGAAGGTGTCCCATTTTTGTATAACATTTCATACTTTAATTGACCATTAGGGTATTCACTATAAACTATACCAGTAAAAAGTTTACCATCAACCTTCAAACTTTTTTTATGTTGACAAAATTCGTCTAAAACAATTTCATTTTCTTTACTATAAATCTCCCCATCAACTTCTACAAATAAAGGATCTTTATGTTTTAATTTAAAAGTCTGTTTACCACACAAAGTTTCATTAACATTTACCATCTCATACACCTGACCAAAACAAATAATTGGTATTATAAATAAAATAAAGAATAATTTTTTCATAATTTGATTTCTTTGATTATTAAATTTTTATTATTTCTAAACTAAATTTACATAATTATAACACACCAAAAATCTTTTCGCCTCATTTAAATGGAGAAGAGATCTATGGATAATAATTTTTTATTGGGCTTTAGATTTTTTTGGGCCAATTGTTATAGGGGATACTGATTTTATTGGAGGTATTTCAGCAAGTCAATATATACTAGGAGTACCCTTAAGTATTTTAGTTAATTCCTTAGGAGCTGGTTTTCCTGTTGTAGTTATGATGCATATGGTTTTTATTCCACGAATAGCCGTAATATTTAAGCATAAAATCACAGTTATATTACTTGGAGGTCTTTTTTACTCTTTTTTCAGTTTGTTTGACCAAGGAGTTGATTATAGTAATCTATCTATTGGGCTAACTTCCTTTACATATATAATTATGACACAAACACTTGTTGGTATGGGAAAGGCAACTTTTACTGTTGTAACAGGAAATCCATTTATTCATTTTATTACGTTACACATTATTAGTGCTAGGGTTCCATTTGATACACGAATGTATATTGATATATTTAAACTCAAGTAATAGTTTTGTTTAATATATTTCTTAATCAAATTGGGAAGCTGTTTTAACAACCGATCGGATGATGTTGAGGTTAGAAACGGGATCTCCACTAAAATTTTCATTTTCATCTTTTGCAGATAAGTGAATTTGTTTAAATCCAGCTTCAAGAAATTGATGAGCGTTTTTGTGATTAACTCCACCCCCAGGCATAAGGGTTATCTGATTTGAGTATTTTGAATTCAGTTTTTTTAGCAAATCCAATCCTTCAGTTGCTTTTGATTCTGTTCCAGAGGTCAATATCCGATTGTAACCCAAATTGATTAATTGGCGGACTGCTTCCTCAGGGTCTTTTACCACGTCAAAAGCACGGTGGAAAGTGAAATCCAAACTTGGACACATTTTTTTCCACCTCTCAAGAAGTTCTATCGCTAAAGAGCTGTCTTTGTTTAGTGCGCCGATAACAATTCCTTGGATTGGAAACCTTTTTATGCGTTCGATATCTTTTTCAATTTGTTCAATTTCTTGTGCATTGTAAAAGAAATCTCCAGCTCGGGGTCGCACCAAAACATGAATGGGAAGTTTGCATACAGCAGTTATCTCCTTTAGAAATTCAGACGAAGGGCTTAGACCATCCGCTAAAAGGTCTTGACACAATTCAATCCGATGAGCTTTTCCTTTGATTGCATTCAATACGGATGCCATAGAACTGCAACAGATTTCGATGATAATTTTATTCACAGTCTTAAAATTAACTTATTTTTTCTGTAATTTAAAATATGCTTATGCCTAGAGAAAAATAATGTAATCCTGTTGTACCCATATTGATCTTACCCAAGCTGGTTGTGTAGTGGTATGAGATTAAAAATTGTTTGTAGTTGAGGCCAAAAACAGGTGTAAAATGACGATAGGTTTGCCCGGTGCTACTGGCCTCAGAGGGAGTTTTTACGGCTGTAAAGTTTGTACGGTATGACCCTCCCAGCCACAGTCTTCCGTTGGATACCAGCTTGTAAATTTTAAAGTTCAAATCAAGGCTACTTTCTTGAGTTCTTTCAAGATGCTGTATCAAAAATGAGGGCTCAAAATTCCAGCCATTGTTCGAGTAAATTTCGTATTGAAGGGAGAGGAGGTAGTGTTTGTATTTTGTTGTATCGAAATTTGGATCCTCTTGACTTTGCGAAAATTTAGTGGGACTAAGCGTAATATTTTTGATTGAAATTTGAGTCGATAAATGAGTGGAAACATAGGCTGCTCCTACATCAACGGTAATAAATCCAATGCCACTTGTATTGTTATTCAACAAAGGGTCGGCTATTCGCTGATCAAAACTACTTTGATCAAAACGATACTGAACAGACCCAACACTTAATCCAAAAGAGAGTTCTTTGATGTTGTCGTTTTTTGTTGGGAACGACCTTCGTGTATTCCATATTTCATCACTCAAATAAATTCGATGAGCATAGCTGAGGTAGGATGAATTTTTTGAGTGATAACCGTTGTGATCGCTGATAAATTGCGCTCCAAGGATTGAATTTTTAGAAGCTCTGTATTCAAGGGTTAGAAGATTGGTTCCGGGTGCTTCAGGAAGATCAAACCACTGCTGACGACTTCCAGTATTAATCCGCATGCTCTTGAGGTTAGTTCCTGCCATTGCTGGGTGAATTACATACAAATTCTCTGAAAGATATTCGTTGAACAAAGGCACAAAACCTTGCCCAAGGGTTTTGTTTGTTCCCCAAAACAGAACTACAATAACAACAAATCTTTTTAAGTTAGATTTCATTATTGCGGTCTTAAGAGGCTAAAATGTCCTTTGTATTCTTTTCCATTTTGAAAAAACACTTTGAACCAATAATCATCCTGAGGCAGTTTATCTCCATTAAAAGTTCCATCCCATCCCAAATCAAGAGGGTCAAGATCAACTAATAATCTTCCCCAACGATCGTAAATGTAAACCCGAGTTTTGGGTTGAAAACTTTCATTGACTCCCAAAATTCTCCAACGATCGTTTATGCCATCACCGTTGGGACTAAAAAACTTCATATGACCCAAAACGGAACCCTCAATAGCAACACGACCACAATCGTTTTTATCTTGAATGTAAATTGTATGTATTCCTGGGAGGAGGTCGTCAAAAAACGGTTGGTCTTGGTAAATACCTGTGGGGTCGTCAACTGCGTATTCATAACTTCCAACTCCCAAATTATCGGTCAAAATTTCAATAGATCCTGTATCTCCCACCAGATCAATTACAACTAAGTCCTCTTGAGTAAGTGTTGCGATTTCTGAGGATATTATTGTTATCCCAATTTTTTTGGAACAATTTTTACCATCCGTAGTAGTTGCTGTGACTTCATAAAATCCACCCTCAGATATCAGAATTTGATTATCTACATCATCAATGTTCAAGGTGAAATCCAGTCCGTTTTTTGTCCAACCGTAACTGTAAACCCTCCCATCAATTGATTCCACTCCAATGGGGATTGGATCGAGGTTAAGACAGACAATAACAAGATCATCACTACGTCCAAACTCTGGAAGTTTGTTTACTCGTAGCTGGGCAACTTCTTTAATTCCAAGACAGGTCAGCGTGTTTAGGTCTAAATTATCTACCCGTGCCCAAATTTTTTGAAGATAAGGCGTTTGCATTGTGTAAACATCATCCTCACTATCTATTTGAATGCTGTTTTGACGCAAATTTGCATCCGTTTCATTAGAATAAAAATTGATTTGTATGTTCTGTGAGCTGAACTTCAAATTAGAATCGACAAGACTTTCTTTGAGTACCTCAAAGGTTGTTTTCTCCCAGTGCTCTATTCCCAAATCAAGAGTTTTTGTTTCGGTCTCACAAGTTTCAAATTCCATGTAAAAATCCGAATCAATAAGACTTGCTCCAATCTTCAGGGTTAAGGATGAGGTTTCAGAACAATTGAAAGGAGTATTTATTTTAACAAATAATTGTTCTATGAAAGATGTGTTTGTGTAAGCCTCTGGATTCAATATTTTTGAACTCAAATCATAGTCTGGCGATCTAAAAAATTCAAAGGTTTCTTCTTGGGGGTTTGCTGAAATTATGGACTGATAAGCATTGAGATTAAAGACTGTTTTACCATCATTGATATCGTCATTATCGCATTGCTCAACGATTAATTTTTTTTTAAGAATTACGGGGTATTGATGAACAATTGCTGTGATTGGAGTTCGAGTTGCGGTGGGACACTCAGTAGGAAAGATGTCTATCCAGTAAGTGATGGTACTTGTAGGTTGAATCGATAAAGAGGTTCCGGTATGGACTAGATTACCCCCAGTTTCACTATCGTACCACTTAATTTCGGTATTTGTTGTGCTCACTGTTAGTGTTTGAGTTTCACCAAAACAAGCGTTGCTGTTGGTAATACTAATTATTTTGGGCATCTTTAGTCGAGTACTAGCAGTAATATTAAGTTCTGGATCTCCCTCAGAGCCACCGTATTCAACCACATAGCCTTTAGCTTGAAAAGGGCCAGAGGTTGCAGTTGTGTTGGGTAAATCGTTCCATGATCCTGAAAACCCTATTGATGGGTCAGTGATATGAGCATAATCTTCGTTTCCAGAATTATTGGGTTCGTTTGTATTCCAGTTAGCGTAGTTTGTAGTGCTACCGTTGATGCCTCCAGTCCAAAAAACAGTACCAGTTTCTGGTCCTGTTTCCCATTTCCATGTCCCTTCAGATTCTTGATCTGATCCCCCAATCCAGCCAACTCCATTGGTTAGCTTTCCTGAAATATCAGCTTCATCTTGAGATAATATTGTAACCAGATACCCTTTAATTCCAAAATAGTTTTTATCCTCCGCAGCAACTTTGGCCTCAGTCCAAGAAATGTTTAAACTCGGAATAAATTCATAGTAATGTTGAGTAGATGGCAAATAATTGGCACTTCCAATGGTTATCGAAAAATACTTATCTCGTGTTGGATTTGAATTACTACTGTAAAAAATTACATTTTTGACAGCATCAATCATATGACTGAAGCCATCATTAGGCGAGTTGTTTCTTAAGGTTAATTTTGCCTCCCCTACATTCCAACCGCTAGTTACTTTAGGGTGTGTTCCATTGAGTCTAAGAATGTCTTCACCTAAAGTGTAACCTGTTGATATTTGAATGTAAATTTTATCAATAGCCGCACCATCATTGATTTCAATTGAAAAATCAGTTACAATATTTTGTTCAGATAAAGAACAAAACACTTGATCACCTTCAGCTTCCAAAACTGGAGGTGAACTGATTTGACCCATTAGTAAATTTACTCCCAAAAGCAGTAATCCAAGGATGATTTTTTTATTTGAAATGGCTTGTGTCACTTCATGGATTTTTTTGAATTGACTTTTATGAGCTTTATGCTTTAAAATTTAAAGAGTAAAAGTAGTCTAAATAGCTTTGAATGCACCGCTTGCTCTGCAAATAAATAGATTTGTTTAAGTTTCAAATTATATGAGAAAAAAAAAGGTGCTATTACAGCACCTTTAGTTTTTTTGATTTAAAAATTTATGCAGCTTTAAATGCTTTTAATTTTTCAATTAATTGAGGAAGAACCTCAAAAGCATCTCCAACAATCCCATAATCAGCAGCTTTAAAGAAAGGTGCCTCGGGGTCAATGTTGATTACTACTTTTACTTTGGAAGCATTGATTCCTGCAAGGTGTTGAATAGCACCCGAAACCCCAACAGCGATGTACAAATTTGAAGCTACAGGTTTTCCAGTTTGCCCAACGTGTTCGCTATGTGGTCTCCAACCCATATCCGAAACGGGTTTGGAACATGCTGTTGCAGCCCCAAGGGTTGTTGCCAATTCTTCAATCAAATGCCAGTTTTCAGGACCTTTTAGACCTCTCCCGCCAGATACAACAACATCAGCATCAGCAATGGTAATTGTTCCAGTAACTTTTTCAACTGAGGAGATTTGCATAGAACTACTTGCTTCGTCAACAGTAGCATCACTGTGTTCGGGAGAACTTTGAGTTTCAATAATACCAAAAGCATTACTCGACAAACCGATGATGTTTACTGCTTGGTCTGCTGTTACTGTACTTAAGGCCTTGTTGGTAAAGCAAGTTCTCTTGAGTGTCAATGGTTCAGTGCTTTCGGGTAAAGCGACTACGTTTGAAGTGTAGGAAGCCGACAATTCAACAGCTAATAAAGGAGCTAAATATTTACTATTTGCACTGGAACTAACCACTACCAAAGAAGATTCGTGTTGCTTAGTAACCTGTGCTATTGCAGCCGCATATTTTTTTGCGGAAAAACTTTCTGCAAAAGCTCCACTAATGTTGACTACTTGATCAACTCCGTAGTTCCCCAATTCACTTGAGTCAGCTTGATTGAAGGTTATTGCTACTAATTTTTGATTGGTCTGGTCTGCCAAAGCTTTTCCATAAGAGGCTATTTCAAAGGCTACTTTCTTAAAACTCCCTTGCTCTGATTCTGTGTACACTATTATTGCCATAATTAATTTTTTTTGGGATTAAATAACTTTTGCTTCGTTGTGAAGTAAATCTATTAGCGTGTCTATGTCATCTTGATCGATTAATTTAACTGCTCCCTTCGGAGCTGGTTTTTCAAAGGATACCGTATGGATAGAAGAACTGGCATCAGTAGCAGCCATAACCTCTAAAGGTTTTTTTCGTGCCTGCATAATCCCTCTCATATTTGGAATGATTAAATCAGACTCTTCAACAAGTCCTTTTTGAGATCCTATTACCAGTGGAAGACCGCTGGTTACGACCTCTTTACCGCCGTCAATTTCTCTTGATGCAGTAGCTTGACCGTTGTCAATTTCTATGGAAATACAGTTGGTTATGTATTCATAATCCAGCATACCTGCAATTAACCCAGGAACCATTCCTCCATTGTGATCAATAGACTCACGACCAGCAACAACCAAATCATAGCTTTCTTTTTTACAAACCTTAGCGATTTGTTTTGCAACAAAAAAACCGTCAGTTGGCTCAGCATCAATCCGTATGGCTTTGTCCGCTCCAATAGCTAAACATTTTCTTAGCGTTGGCTCACAGCTAGAATCACCTACAGTGACCACAGTTACCTCTGCTTGTTGTTTTTGTTGCATCCAGATTGCTCGAGTCAATCCAAATTCATCGTTAGGGTTAATAATAAATTGAACTCCTTGGGTGTCAAATTCTGTATCGGAGTTAACAAAATTTATTTTTGAGGTAGTGTCGGGTACATTACTAATACAAACTAAAATTTTCATATTTTAACTTTAATAATTTTCTTTTTTTGGCTGGTTCTGATTAATTTGCAAATGTTGCTTATTTCTACAAAATTTTATTTTACACAAAAATGATAAAAATTTTATTTAATTTCAATTTAATTTCAATTAATTTTAATCTGTTAATAAAGAGGATAAAATTAGATACAACAAATTCTTTATGAGTAGTTTGAATGTAAAAAGGAAAAGGGGTAGACCAGTTGCTTCAGAGAAGTTAAACATAGACGTTATTTTGGAAGCAGCATTGGATGTTTTTTCTGATCATGGATATGAAGGGGCTCAACTGAAAGAGGTTGCTCAAAAAGTAGGCGTAACTACACCTTTGATAAGCTATCATTTTGAAAATAAAGAAGATTTATGGAAAAAGTCGATTATTCACTTGTCTGGAAAAATTATGCTTCGTTACGAAGAAGTAAGAAAAGAGCATATCCATTTAAAAGGAATAGCACTTTTAAAAGCATTTTCCAAAGAATACCTCCACTTAATGGCCGAATTTCCGTCGATGTACAAAGTGTTGTTACAAGAAATGGGAAGAAAGTCTTGGCGTTATGATTTTGTCAGCCAACATTTGCTCATGCCCGTGGTTTGGTTCAGTCACAAACCTATTACTGAGAGTAATGATTTAGAAGAATTTAAATCCATACCTGTTGCAAATTTTGTAAGCATTATGTTTGGTGCTACAAGTAGCTTTTTTGTTTTATCACAAACATTAGAGGCAGAATACGGAATTTCGCCCTTTACCAAAGAAAACATAGAAATTCATGCAAATATCATGAATGACCTTATTTTCAATCAATTTGAATGAAAACCTCTAAAGAGTAAATTTAAAACACACGCACCCAATGATTTTAAAAGATTTCAAGGAATTTAAAAACTTAACAGGGAAAACCTTACCACCCTCTCCATGGCAAAAAGTAACTCAAGAAATGATCGATCATTTTGCCACTGCAACAAAAGATTACCAATGGATTCATGTGGATCAAAAACGCGCGGAGAAAGAATCCCCCTACAAATCAACTATTGCACATGGATTTTTGTCACTTGCATTAATTCCAAAATTCTTTAATGAAGTCCTTACTGTGTCTTCTCTAAAAATGGGATACAATTATGGGATGGATGAGGTTCGTTTTCCGCATCCGGTTTTAGAGGGAGCAGAACTTCGGGGAATTGCTCATATTGAAAGCATTGAAGATCAAAAATTTAAAAGCATAAAGATTGTTTGGAAAGTAACAGTTGAAATTAAGGGGACTCGTAAACCTGCTTGTGTAGCCAAAATAACAACCATTGCTTACGAATAATTTTGATTGATACTAAAATTAAAGAGGAAAAGTGTATATTTGTTAAATAAAATACTCTGCTTCAGAGAAAAGAAGTTGTGTTGCTTGCACAAATTGTGCAAGAGGTTTGTAGAAAACCAGTGAGAAGCTTTCCAGTAATTTGGAGGGCTTTTTTATTTTTATCCCGTTTCAATGTTTTTTGGTTGATAATAAGTTTTGGGCATTATGGGGTCTCAGCAAATAAATTACTAATTTTAATAAAAATTTTTCATGCTTATTTTTTCGACTGTAGTTTCATTTGTTTCTCTTCTGGGGGTAATGTATCTAATTTTAAAAAAACCGGTAGATGGTGTTGCCTCTGAATTAAATGATTTGATCCAAAAAAGTATTCGAACAGAATTTAAACAAAACCGAGAAGAACTCTCAAAAAGCCTAAAAGAAAATCGCCAAGAACTTACCCAAGGGTTAGAGCGTTTGACTGAAAAAATGGAACAAAAATTAGCTTCCTTAAACGAAACATTGAATACAAATGCAAAAGAAAATAGGGGAGAGCTAAAACTCAGTCTCAAAGAATTTCAGGAAGCTTTTTCTAAAAATGTGAAAGAATTCAATGAAATGCAACGTCAAAAGTTTGATCAGATGAATCTCAAGCAAGAAGAGCTGGTAAAAACTACGGAGTTGAAACTCGAAAAAATGAGAGAAACTGTTGATGAAAAACTTCATAAAACCCTAGAAGAACGTTTGGGAAAATCCTTTGAAATTGTAACCCAGCAGTTGCTGAAAGTTCAGAAGGGACTCGGAGAAATGCAGCAACTGGCATCCGGAGTAGGGGATTTGAAAAAAGTATTGAGTAATGTAAAAACCAGAGGTATTTTAGGAGAAATACAATTGGGAAATATTTTGGATCAGATTTTGTCTCCAGAGCAGTACGATTCAAATGTAAAAACAAAGAAAGGATCTGATGCCCTGGTTGAATTTGCAATAAAACTCCCAGGGAAAGACATCAATGACTCGGGGGTTTATCTTCCAATAGACGCAAAGTTTCCCCAAGAGGATTACATTCGTTTGCAAACCGCTTATGATGCGGGCGATGCTCTAGCAATAGAATCATCGATTAAAGCTTTGGTTGCTTCTATCAAACGTTTTGCAAAAGATATTTCAACGAAATACATAGATCCTCCCCATACTACAGATTTTGGAATCATGTTTTTACCTATTGAGGGATTATTTGCTGAGGTTGTTCGGCAACCCGACTTGATTACCCTGTTGCAACGGGAGTACAAAATTGTAATTACTGGACCAACCACTTTAGCTGCTATGCTTAATAGTCTTCAAATGGGCTTTAGAACTCTTGCAATTCAAAAAAGAAGTAGTGAGGTTTGGAATGTGCTTTCGGCAGTTAAGAAAGAATTTACAACCTTCGGAGGAGTACTAGAAAAAGCCCAGAAAAAATTGAATGAAGCCAATAACGAGATTGAAACTCTAGTAACAACTCGATCTAGAATGATGCTTTCTAAACTTAGAAATGTAGAACAACTCGAAGATCAATTTCTTGAAAAACCGCCCTCTGATTCAATGATTGACTTTAAAGAGTAGTTGAAAATAAGTTTTAATGAAAGCTTAATAATTTAAATTTTCCCATAAAAAAACCCTCAAAACTCAAGGTTTAAAGGGTTTAAAAGTGGTACCTCCAGGAATCGAACCAGGGACACAAGGATTTTCAGTCCTTTGCTCTACCAACTGAGCTAAGGTACCCTTTTGATGGCTGCAAATATAACGTGCTTTTTAATTTTCCGCAAAACATTTTAACTAAATTTCATAATGTTTATTTTAGCACAAACAAATTTGAAAAATGAATTTGATAATAGATGCAGGCAATAGTGCAGTAAAACTTGCCTTTTTTGAGGAAGGAAAGCTTATTACAACACAACTGATTGATCCAGTTTTTGATCAATTTAAGGGGGTTTTGGATAATAACCCAAAAGTTGAATCGATTTTGATTTGTGATGTCCGAGGAATCAATTGGAGTTTTTTGGACTCAATCTTTGATGCCAAACGGATATTTATTTTAGATAGTTCATGGAAGTTTCCTTTTAGAGTAGATTACCAGTCGCCAGAAACTCTTGGAACAGACCGAATTGGATTGATGGCAGCAGCTTCAAAAATGTATCCCAAACAAAACGTACTGGTTATTGATGTAGGCAGCTGCATAACTTATGATGTACTAACTCATGAAAATGTTTATGTTGGAGGAATGATTTCTCCGGGATATCAAATGCGTTACAAAAGTTTAAAAGAATTTACTGGCAAATTACCACTAATAATGCACAACAGTATCAAAAATAGCTTTGGAAAGGATACACAAACTTCAATTCAAGCTGGAGTTTTTCATGGCGTATTTTATGAAATTCAGGGTCAAATTGTTCATTTCAGAGAAAAATACACAGATTTAACAATAATTTTAACAGGAGGAGACTGTCTGCAGTTGTCAAAACGATTAAAAAACCCCATATTTGCCCATCCGAATTTTTTGGTAAAAGGTTTGGACTTTATCTTAGAACACAACAAAAAATAAAATTGAAAGATTTACACCTCATTATTCTGCTTGTTGGATCCCAATTGATTTTTGCCCAATCAAACAATTCCTCTCCATATTCAATTGGAGGAATCGGGGATACTGCTTTTAAGGGGAATGCCATTAATAGACTTATGGGAGGGCTCGACATTTACTCAGACTCACTGCATGCTAACTTGAATAATCCTGCTAGTTTTGGTGACCTCAAACTTGTTACCTACGGTATGGGCTTGAATTACAAAGAAACAAAACTATCATCTACAGCTACTGAAGAACAAGTAACTTCGGCATCTATTGATTATTTAGTTGTAGCAATCCCAACGAAGAGGTTTACTTTTGGTTTTGGAATTCTACCAGCTACATCTGTAGGGTATCGATTGCAATCCGTTGTGGAAGGGGATGACATCAATGACGCAATTAATAGAAATGAAGGTTATGGAGGATTGAATCAAACGTTCTTTACCGTAGGATTTAAGCTTTTTAAATTCTTAAACCTTGGAGTCAGTGCTAACTACAACTTCGGAAAAATAACAAATGAATCTTCTCGTCAGGAAGAAAATATTGATTTCGGAACTTTTTTCACTAAATCGTCATCTTTGGTTGGTTTTAACTACCGCTTTTCAACTCAGCTAACCATACCTTTGAAAGATAAGTTTAATTTGAACGCAATGGCATATTATGTCCCAGATAATACATTGACTTCTTCTAATGAGAGTATATTTTTTACACAATCAATAACTACACAAATAATCGGAGATTTTGAAAATGTAGATTTGGCTCAAGACGGATTGTTAGAGACCAAAATATCAATGGGAAATCAGTTTTCATTTGGCTTGGGATTGACAAAAGAAAAAAAGTGGTTTATTGGGGCACAATACAGTCAACGCAATTCTGCCGGTTACACCAATGAATTTATAAAACTAGACAACATAGCCTATGCCAATGCGACACGTTTTTCTTTTGGAGGATTTTATTTACCCGATTACTCATCGATAACAAGTTATTGGAAACGTATTGTTTTCAGGGCAGGATTCCGTTTGACTCATACCGGAATATTGTTCAATAATCAACCCCTAAAAGAAACTGGCATATCTTTTGGTGTTAGTTTACCAATGGCAGGTTATTCCAATGCCAACATAGGAGTTGAATTTGGAAAACGAGGGAGTCAAGAAAACAATTTAATTGAAGAAAACTACTGGAATTTAATTATCGGATTATCACTTAATGATATCTGGTTCATAAAAAGAAAATATAATTAATTTATTTCACTAATGAGAACTTTGACAAATTTCTTAATTTTTACATTTATTATTTGCACCAGTAATGTGGGTGCCCAATCGAATGAAAATTGTAACCAAAATCTATCAATTTTTGCTGAGTCAGCAAAAGTTAAAAATTATGAGGCTGCATATGAGCCTTGGATGGCTGTTCGAAACGAATGCCCATCTTTGAATGTTGCAATTTATACTTACGGAGAAAGAATTCTTAAAAGTAGATTGAAAAAAGCAGAAGGTGCTGCAAAGCTAGCTGAAGCTCAAGATTTGATGAAACTGTACGATCAGTGGATTCAAAATTTCCCAACCAAAAAAGGGAAAAGTACAATCGGAAGCATTTTAGCAAGTAAGGCTCAAACAATGATGGACAATAAGTTGGGGTCTACAGCTGAGATTTATGCAACTTTTGACCAAGCTTTTACTCAAGATGCAACCAGTTTTACAAATCCAAAAGGGCTTTACAACTATTTCAAAACCCTACACACCTTGTACAAGAAAGGTTCTTCGGAGGTTACCCCAGAAAAATTATTCAACAAATACGAGGAAGTTTCTGAGAAATTTGAACTTGAAGGAGTAAAACTCGCAAAAAAGTTAGATGTACTTCTGAAAAAAGAAGAAAACGGCATACCACTAACAACCAAAGACTTGAAGCGTAAAAAAATATACGACACTAATTCAAGAGCCATCGGAATTTTTGTATCAAATTTAGATGCAATCATTTCAAAAGAATCGACTTGTGAGAATTTGATTCCACTTTACCAGCGTAACTTTGAGGAAAATAAAGGAGATGCTGTTTGGTTAAACAGAGCTGCGGGTCGAATGAAAAGTAAAGAATGTTCAGATGATCCATTATTTGTGACAATTGTTGAGGCACTTCATGCTCTAGAGCCTTCTGCAAACTCTGCATATTACCTTGGGATTTTGAATGATAAAAAAGGGAACAATAATGAAGCATTGAGATACTACGAAGAATCAATTGCTTTAGAAACTGATCCTTACAAAAAAGCAAAAACTTTGTACAAAATTGCTTTGGAGTTTAAATCTAGAGGGTTAAAATCTACAGCCAGAAGCTATGCAATTAAAGCCCTAGGGTATCAACCGTCACTTGGAAAAGCACACCTTATGATTGCCAGTCTTTATGCAAGCTCTGCTAACGACTGTGGAAACACTCAGTTCGAAAAAAGAGCAGTGTATTGGTTAGCAGCCAAAACTGCCCGAAGAGCTGCGCGTGTTGATGCTTCTTTAAAGAAAAATGCTAACAAAGCAGCCAAAAGTTATGAAGGTAGAGCACCTTCCAAGACCGATATATTTACGGAAGGAAATGAAGGAGCCATAATAAAATTTGATTGTTGGATTAAAGGAAGTGTAACAGTTCCAAAACTTTAATGGTTCCCAAGATTCTAAAATACAAACTATGGGTTGTTGTTTTTACGACAACCCTTTTTTGTTCTTGTGATTTATCTACCAATCAGCCAGTAAATACTGAATATCAAAAAAAAGAACCAGTAGGAACGGGCTTTAACATACGAATGGTTTACACAGACTCCACTCGCATAAAGGCCATATTAGAAACGCCTGTATATCTGGACTATTCAAACCTTTCTATGCAATATTCTGAATTTCCAGAGGGTCTAAAAGTAACTTTTTTTGATGAATTGATGAATGAAAACATTGTACTTGCCGATTTTGGAACACTCTACAACGCTACTTCAATTATCGACTTGGTTGGAAATGTCAGTCTTACTTCTAGTGATGGATCAGTATTAAATACAGAACAACTCTACTGGGATGCCAATAATGACTGGATCTTTACCGAAAGGGAATTTCGTTTTGTTGGGTCTGAATACAATGTCCTTGCAAACCGATTGGATACCAACAAAGAATTTACTAAATTTCAGACAGGTAAACTTACAGGTACAGTTGCTGTTCAGCAAGAAGAGCAAACTGCAGAGTCTAATTAATTTAAATATTAAATGAAGCTTTACAAAATATCAGAGTTCCTCTATGTTGTAATTGCAACAGTTTCTCTTATTGAGGTAATAACACTTTGGGACATTCAGCGAGACAAAGCCTATTTGTTCATTGGTTTTGCTGCACTGTCGATTTTCATGTTTTTATTCCGAAGGAAGTACAGAAAAAAATTTAACAGTAGAAAACCTTAGATGATTGCAACTGATTTAGTGATCATTATTTGTCTAGCGCTTTCAGCCTTTTTTTCGGGCTTAGAAATTGCATTTATTTCATCTGACAGAATTTTTCTTGAGATAGAAAAAAATCAAGATAATATTGTTGCTAAAATACTTACTCGAATAACGGAAACCCCCTCAAAATTTATTGCTGCGATGTTGGTCGGCAATAATATTTCGTTGGTTGTTTACGGGATTTTTATGGGAAATAGAATCATCAATCTTTTTTTTTCAGAGGTTGATGCAAGTAACTTACCCATTAGTATCCTTTTTTATCAGACATTGATCTCAACGGTAATCATACTAATAACCGCTGAATTTATCCCCAAAGTTTTTTTTCAACTCTACGCCAACAAGTTGATTAAGTTTTTTATCATACCCGCTGCTTTTTTTTATTATTTGTTTACGCCCATTATTTTCTTTGTAATAAAAATCACTGACGTAGTTCTCAAAATATTCTTTAAAGCATCAGCGGAGGTTGCTGAAATATCATTTTCAAAAGGTGAGTTAGGAGATTACATTGAAAAGCAAGTAGAGTCAGTTTCTGATAAAGAAGAATTGGATTCTGAGATTCAAATTTTTCAAAATGCATTGGAATTTTCGGACTTGAAAGCTCGAGAGGTAATGGTGCCAAGAGCAGAATTAGTTGCCGTTGATATTGATAAAAACATCCAAGAACTCAAAGAGATATTTATGACCACAGGATTTTCCAAAATACCTGTGTTTCAAAACTCAGTAGATGATATTTTGGGCTACGTTCATACTTTTGAGTTGTTGAAAAAACCTAAGTCCATTCGGAGTATTTTATTGCCTGTTGAATTCATTCACGAACCTCTTCCAGTCAATGATGTACTCAATCGTTTAACTCGAAAGAGAAAAAGTTTGGCGGTTGTTCTAGACGAATATGGAGGAACATCCGGAATCATTACCGTTGAGGATATTGTTGAGGAATTGTTTGGTGAGATAGAAGATGAACATGACCTAGTAGATCATTATGAATTGAAAATCAATGAGAATGAATATGAGTTTTCTGCTCGTTTGGAAGTGGATTACTTGAATACTACCTATGATTTATCTCTGCCTGAAGAAGAATTTTATGAAACACTTGGAGGTTTGGTTGTCCATTTTACAGAAGAAATTCCTTTACAAGATGATGTGTTCTCTTTAGAGCAATACGAGTTTAAAATACTTGCGGTATCGTCCACTAAAATTGAACGAATCCATCTTTCTGTAAAAGAACCTTAAAAACACCAACCTTGAACTCAATAAGTGGGTAAATTATTAAATTTCATTCTCTTTTATTATTGCCAAGGATATTGTATTTTCGCAGTTCATAAAATTTAAATACCCATACGATGGCCATATTAGGTAAAATCAGACAAAAGTCTTTCTTTCTAATTCTAATCATAGGACTTGCATTATTTGCTTTTATTATTTCTGGAGTATTCGGAAATGGAACAGGTGATACTGGCCCTTCTGAACCTATTGGAATAATAAATGATGAGGAAATCAAAATTGAAAACTTCAGATATCTTGTCGATCAAACTGAACGTCAGTATGGATATTCGACAATTCAAGCTGTAAATGTGGTTTGGAACCAGTTTGTTAAAACAACCCTTTTTGAAGCAGAATTGAACACACTAGGGATTGATGCTGGAAAAGAACAAATCGAACAAGTAGTTTCTTCAACAGAGTCCATAATCACAGATGCTCGTTTTATCAATGAAGCAGGTTTTTTTGATTTTGGTTTATTTGCAGATTTTATTTTGCTTATGAGAGACCAAAACCCTCAAGCCTATGAGCAGTGGAAATCTCAGGAAGCGAGTATCATTTCTTCTGCCAGAGAATCGATTTATTTCGACTTGATCAAATCAAGCACTGGAATTACTAATAAAGAAGCTCAAACATTGTACCATCTAGAAAATGACAATGTTGATTTGAACTATGTGCAAATACCATTTTCAAGTATCAATGATAGCCTTGTCAATGTTACAGACGCTGAAATAAAATCGTACATAAAAAATAATGCTACCTCATACGAATCAAAAGCTTCACGCGCAATTGAGTACGTTTCTTTTTTAGAAACAGCAACAGAAGAAGATCAAGCCATCATCAGAAACACATTGACATCTTTGATCGATGATCGTATTGAATACAACGAAGTGTCTAAACTTACAGATACCATTCAAGGGTTAAAATCTGTCTCAAACGTTAGAGATTTTGTAGAAAAATATTCTGAAAGTGGATATGATTCTGTTTACATCCCAAAACGAAGATTGGCAAGAGAATTTTCTGATATACTGTACAATTTGAAAAAAGGAGAGGTTTTTGGTCCCTACAAAGACATTGACTCTTACAAGATTTCACGTTTATTGGATCGTAAAAAGAATGGTTCCATTCGTGCGAGCCATATTCTTGTGTCATTTGAAGGAGCTACTGGTTCTCAGCCATCCATCACTCGAACCAAGGATGAAGCTAACAAGTTGGCAAAATCTTATTTAAGAAGAGTTCGAAGAAACCCAAGTCAATTGGAAGTGATTGCCTCTCAACTTTCTGACGGTCCTTCCAAAAACTCAGCTGGAGATTTGGGGTACTTTCAAGAAGGGCAAATGACTGAGAATCTTTTTAAGTTCGCAAACAAATCTCGAGTTGGAGCAGTTGGACTAGTTGAAACAGAATTTGGTTTCCATGTAGTTAAAATAACAGACAAGCAAGATTTAGTTCTTTTGGCAGATGTGACTCTAAAAATTCTTCCCTCTGAGAACACATCCAATGAAATATTCAAAAAAGCTACACAATTCGAAATGGGTTCAGCAAAAGACGAATTTATTGCCCTAGCTGAAAAGAAAAATTACAATTTGAGAACCGTAAACTCAATTGATGCTTTAGATGAAAATCTTCCAGGTTTACCAGAACAAAGACAAATAGTTCAGTGGGCTTTTGGAGATGATGCCGAAGTTGGAGCCATAAAACGTTTCAACCTTTCTTATGGTGGATATGCCATTGTTAGACTTACAAAGATAAAAGAGAAAGGATTAGCTGATGTCGATGATGTTCGTTCAGAGGTAACTAAAATCTTGAAAAACAAGAAAAAAGCTGCCATGATCATCAAAGAGAACAGCGGCAACAACTCTCTTGAAGATTTGGCTGCTAGTAACAGTCTCGAAGTTGTTTCTGCTCTTGCGGTAAATCAAAAAAGTGCAACATTGGTAGGAGCTGGTAACGAGCCTTATGTTGTTGGAGCTGGATTTGCATTGGATGTTGATGCAACCTCTGATTTGATTATCGGAAATAACGGAGTTTACATGCTTCAAGTAACCTCAAGAAATATTGTTGAAGATAATGAAGATTACAGCCTTTATGCAAATACTTTAGCACAACAAGAACGTGAAAAAGTAGCAGGTTTAGTGATTCAAGCTTTAGAATCATCAGCATCAATTGAGGATAATCGTTCGTTGTATTATTAACAAGACATATGATTAATTAAAAAGCCTCTGTTTGCAGAGGCTTTTTTTGTGGTCTCAACATTCTTCATCAATCTAAAATGTATTGTTTTTTAAGATGCAATCATCCTAGAATAAGGGATAATTGTAGGATATCCCTTCTCTTTAAAGTAAGTAAGTGATGATTTTCTGGTACCAAGAATAAAATCCCCTCCCCAAGCACCAAGACTTTTGATACGTCCATCAAAGTCGGAAAATAATCGTTCCTGAATAGGTTGTTGTCCGATAAGACTCCCCACTAATTTTTCGTGTTTTGTAAGTAGTTCTTCAAATGAGCTAAGCGAAGTTTCTGATGATAAATCTGTAGTGAGACGACTTATTTGGTCTATCAATTTTTGTGAGGGTTGAGGACGTTTGTGGTAAGCAACAACTTCTTTTTGACTGTTTTGTTTTTGGTTGAGATGGACAAAATACATTTGATCAGTAAAAGGAGGGTTGAAATCTATGGATTCAATTGAGGGGTCGTTTTGGTTTAGAGAATACAAAATAGCCTTTTGGGTTTGAGCAACTGCAACATCACACCCACTTCCTCCAAAAGTTTTATTTAATAGATCAAAGGGATTTACCTCTGCCCATTGAGCTAGATTATGAATAAAGGTAGAGGAAGACCCCAATCCCCAGTTTCGCTCAAAATCTAATTGACTAGATACTTTATGTCCTGTTTTACAAAAGCTGGGTCTAAGTATTCTCGTAAATCTTAAACTGTTTTGTAGTTTTTCAATTAAAGCTGAGGGGGTGTTTTGGGTTTCTAGAATTTCAAAATTTTCGATTGAAAAACATCCCTCCATCCAGAGATTCTTGTTGAGGTCATAACTTTTCCATTGAAGTAAAGGTTCTTCAATGGGTTCAACGTTCATATGTTGTCCCATTTGGGTTGGGAGTGCCAAAGCTTGAGCTCCAGAGAGAACTAAGTATTCGGCTGATATTAATAATTTACCTGGGCTGTAAAATTTCATCTCAAGATTTTTTTAAAAACTCAGCTACAGAACTAAAAGTCACTGGAGTTGTTTTAAAATATTTCATGGCAGCTTCTTTTTCCTGATCATTTGCCTTGAGTTGGTTCAAAATATTGAGTAAATGCATTTTCATATGCCCTTTTTGAATTCCAGAGGTTACCAAGGAACGAAGCGCCCCAAAGTTTTGTGCCAAGCCAGCTACAGCTATGATTTCCATCAATTGAGTGGCATTGGGATTTCCTAGTAATTCCATAGACCAGTTAACAAGAGGATGAAGGTTGGTCAATCCACCGACAGTTCCAATTGCTAAAGGAATTTCAAGTTCAAAGCAAAAGTCATCACCATCAATAAAGGCAGTACTCAAACTTCTGTACTGACCAGTTCTAGAAGCGTAAGCATGTATTCCAGCTTCTACGGCTCTAAAATCGTTTCCTGTTGCAAGAATTACAGCATCAATTCCATTCATAATCCCTTTGTTGTGGGTAACTGCTCGGTAAGGTTCAACACATGCAATTTCTACAGCGCGAACAAATTTTTCTGCAAATTGGTGTTTGCTGAGACCTTCTTCTGTTTCTAAATCATTGATAGCAGATCGAACTTCTGCTTTTACAACACAGTTAGGAACATAGTTTGAAAGAATACTCATTACAATCTCCAAAGGTTTTTCTTCTTTCATAAGCTCAGAAGAAGAGGCTTCCCTAACTAGAGTTCTTGCAAATTGTTCTAAACATGAATTGATAAAATTTGCTCCCATAGAATCGACCGTATTAAAACAGGCATGGAGTTGAAAATAGTGATCTAATTCTGCTGTTTTATCCACGAGTTCTATGGAGGTAATTCCTCCCCCACGAGCAGACATGTTTTTTGTAATTTCTGAGGTGTCTTTGTAAAATTGGTTTTCCATGAGATTAAAAAAATCAGATAATTTTTTTGGATCTCCAAAGAACATAAAATGTACTTGTCCAATTTTTTCTTGCCCTAAAATTGAAGTTTTAAATCCACCTCGAGTGCTCCAGTATTTTGCAGCTTTTGCAGCAGCAGCTATTACCGAACTTTCCTCAATTACCATTGGAATGGCGTATTCTTTATTATTAACTAAAAAGTTTGGTGCCACCCCGAGAGGTAAGTAAAAATTGGAAATCGTATTTTCAATAAACTCATCGTGGATTTTTTGAAGTTTTTCATCTGAATTCCAATAAGATTTTAAAAGTTGCTTTGCATCAGCACTGCCATCGAAGTAGTTTGAAATCAACCAATCAATTTTTTCTTCCTTGGTGCGTTTTGAAAATCCCGCAATATTTTTAGACATAGTATGCTTTTGAAAAATCAAAGATACAGTTTTCATTAAAGAATCTTTTACTCCTTAATTTTACTGTCATGTTGAAAATCACTAATTTTCCAGTACATTTCAACCAAAAAAATAAAATGAAATTATTTCAATTTGCCCAAATCTTGTTATTTCCTCTGGTGTTGCTTGCCCAAGAAAAGGAAATTACAAACGAAGAAATATGGAATTTTGATTTTTCAGCAAAAAGTCTGCAAGAAATTCATCCGTTAAGTTCTGTCAGTCAATATTCTGTTTTAGAATTAGATCCCATCAAGCGAACTTCAAAAGTAGTAGCTTATGATTACGCAACTGCAAAGTTAGCAGGAGTAATTGTTAATTCTGCAACTTCAGCTTTACTCCCTTATTTTACCTCGTACAGTTTTTCTAAAGACGAAAGTAAGTTGTTGTTGGAGACGAATTCACAACAAATTTACAGAAGATCTAAACGTGCACAATATTATGTTTATGAAATTGCTACAAAAAGATCTTCTTTATTATTTGGAGCCAAAGTTCAAGAACCAAAATTTTCACCAGACGGTTCTGAGGTAGCTTTTGTTTTTAACCGGAATATTTACATCAAAAATTTAGCATCCAATACAATAGTTCAAGTAACCGATAATGGAAGTAAACATATTATTAATGGTTTAACCGACTGGGTGTATGAAGAAGAATTTGGTTTTGTTCGTGCTTTTGACTGGAACGCTGATGGTTCTGCATTGGTTTTTATGCAATTCGATGAAACAGAAGTTCCAACCTATTCAATGGATATTATTGGACAAGGTTTGTACCCTTTTCCATACACTTTTAAATACCCCAAGGCTGGAGAGAAGAATGCAGTTGTTTCCTTGTATTTGTACAAAGTTGAAGAACAGACCTTGTCAGAAATCAAACTAGAAGAGGAGCAACCTTATTATGTTCCCAGAATTCAATTCAGTCCCAATAAAAATAAATTGATTGTACAAACCATTAATCGCCATCAAAATCATTTAAAACTTTGGAGTTACGACATCGAAAAGTATTCTTCAAAAGTAATTCTTGAGGAAAGGGACAAGGCATACGTAGATGTTCACGATAATTTAAGATTTTTAAAAGATGAAAGTTTTTTATGGACCAGTGATCGAGATGGATTTAATCATCTTTACCATTACAATGCCGATGGTACTCTAAAAAAGCAAATTACAAAAGGGGATTGGGAAGTAACTCGTTTTTTTGGGTTCCAAGAAAAAACAAAGGAATTGTACTATGCGTCTGTTGAACCCGGAAGTACCGAAAGAGCTGTTTATTCGATCGAACTTAATGGGGCTGGAAAACGAGCTTTGAGTCCAAAAAAGGGCACCAATGGTGTAGCTTTCAGTGCAGATTACAAATATTACATTCATACTTATGAAGACAGTAATACACCCACCATTTACAACCTCAGACTAACTGCCTCAGGAAAAATAATTCGTTCTATTGAAGATAATAATGAATTGAAAAGTAAGCTTGCGGAGTATAAAATCTCACCCAAAGAATTTTCAACAATAGATGTTAATGGAAATGAACTTAATATGTGGATGATAAAACCCAAAGACTTTGATCGTAATAAAAAATATCCACTTTTGATGTTTCAGTATTCGGGTCCAGGATCACAAGAAGTTTCCAATGAATGGAGTGATGAACGTGACCTTTGGCATCAGAGTTTAGCTCAGAAAGGAATTATCGTAGCTTGTGTAGATGGTCGTGGGACTGGTTTTAAAGGCTCTGCATTTAAAAAAGCAACCTACATGCAATTGGTCTATTTTGAAACACTAGATCAAATTGAGGCTGCTCGAATTTTAGGTCAAAAGTCATTTATCGACCAAGAAAGAATCGGAATTTGGGGTTGGAGTTATGGAGGACATATGTCAACCAATTGCTTGTTGAAGGGGAATGATGTGTTTTCAATGGCTATTGCAGTTGCCCCCGTAACTAGTTGGAGGTTTTACGATACTATTTACACTGAACGTTTTATGCGAACACCCCAAGAAAATCCTGATGGTTATGATTTAAATTCGCCTTTTAATTATCCGGAACTATTAAAAGGAGATTATCTTTTGATTCACGGTTCAGGTGACGATAATGTTCATTTGCAAAATACCATGCGAATGGTAGAAGCTCTGGTTCAGGAAAATAAGAATTTTGAATGGATGATATATCCAGACAAAAGCCACGGAATTTATGGTGGAAACACTCGTCTTCATCTTTACAACAAGATGACTAACTTTGTACTAACAAAACTGTAATTTATCATGTCAAACAACAATCCTTCAAATACAAGTTTAGATTCCTCTTTTTTGGGTCATCCACAAGGTCTTTTGTACCTTTTCTTTGCTGAACTATGGGAACGCTTTAGCTTTTATGGAATGCGTGCTTTACTTACGCTCTACATGGTAAATGTTATTTTTGAAGCTCTTGCATCAAGAGATTATGCCGCAGCAGCAGTGTATGCATCCTACGGTTCTTTGGTTTACGCAAGTACTGTAATTGGTGGGCGAGTTTCAGATTCTTTACTAGGCTTTCGAAAATCAATTCTTTTAGGCGGGCTTTTAATGGCTCTTGGACATTTTGTTTTAGCCATAGAAAGTAACATTACTTTTTATCTGGCTCTCGGTTTTATTGTAGTTGGAAATGGTTTTTTTAAGCCCAACATATCTACTTTTGTGGCAGCACTTTACAAAGAAAATGACCCTAGGAAAGATTCGGGTTTTGTCATTTTCTACATGGGAATTAACATTGGTGGATTTATCGCACCCCTCTTGTGCGGATGGCTGGGACAAGCTTATGGATGGCACTATGGTTTTGGATTAGCTGGAATAGGTATGCTAACGGGATTAATGTTCTTTTGGAGTGGAATAGAAAAAGGAGTTTTTAAGGACAAAGGATTACCTCCGATTTCAGGAGGGTTGGATAAAATTATTTTAGGACTTTCAAAAGACACATGGATTTCTATTTTAGCGTTTTTGTCAGCCCCTGTTATTGCTTTAATGTTAGCTTCTTACAAATCATTAGGGGAAGAAGGTGCTTTTTTGGGAGACCAAAATGTGGTTAATATTCTATTTAAATTAATTGGTGTTTTGGTTGTTTTTTATTTAGGATACATTCTGTTTCAGTCAACAGCAGATGAACGTAAAAAGTTAATTGCAGCAATTTTTATTACGGTATTTATGACTGTTTTTTGGGGTTTTCACGAGCTCTCGGGAAGTGTAATTACTTTATTTGCCGATCGAAATGTTAATCTTGAATTCATCAATGCTTCTCAAACCAATTCTTTGAATTCATTCTTCATAATTATTTTATCAATCCCGATTTCATTATTGTTTACTTTTTTAATGAAGAAAAAGAAAAACCCAAGAACACCATACAAGTTTGGTCTTGGACTACTTTTAGCTGGTTTGAGTTTTTATGTTTTGTCTTTAAGTGGAGGTTCAGCAGATGAGAATGGGATGGTTCCCTTTGCATATTTAATTATCATGTATTTTATGCTTTCTGTTGGAGAGCTTTTCATGTCTCCAGTTGGATTGTCAAAAATCACCGATTTGTCTCCAGAGCGCATAGTAGCTTTTATGATGGGAATTTGGTTTTTGTCTTCCTCTTATGCTTTCCAAGTTGTTGGGTTCATAGGGAAACAATTGGCAGTTGAAAGTGATTCAACAGACATTGGCGGTTTTGATTCCTTGTATGTTTACATCGAAGGATTTGATTTAATAGCCAAATACTCCCTAGGAGCAGGAGTAATTGTTCTTCTTATGGCACCATTTTTGAATAAGTTAATGGGAGATGTACACTAAATGATCAAAGCTTATGAAAGTTAGATTTCTTATTTTATTTTTTTTAGGTTCAGTCACTACTTACGCCCAACAGATTGAATGGATGAGCTTGGCAGAAGCACTTGAAGCTCAAAAAAAAGAGCCTAAAAAAATAATTATGGATGTTTACACAACATGGTGTGGGCCTTGTAAATTGTTAGATAACAAAACCTTTAAAAACCCTGATTTGGTTCGTTATGTTTCTGAACATTACTATGCTGTAAAATTCAATGCAGAAGGGGATGAAGTGATCAAATTTTATGACCAGAAATACACAAATCCAAATTATGATGAACGCAGAAAAGGCAGGAACGCGACACATCAATTCACCCAGTTTTTAGGGATAAAAGGCTACCCAACAATGGTTTTTTTTAGTGAAGATGGTGATCCAATTATGCCAGTAGTTGGTTATTACACTGCACAACAGCTTGAACCTTACCTAAAAATAATTAAACAAGGAGATTACATGGTTTTTCAAGGTCCTGATGATTTACAGAACTATTTAAAAAGTTTCGTTCCTCGATTTCGAGGTAAATAAATAAGACCCTTTTATTTGAGTATCAAAAAAGAACACCTTGTAATTGTCGCAAGTTTTCTTCCATTGCTTTTTAATATTGGGATAGCTGCTTGCATCAGCAATAACCTCAACTATTTCATCTCTTTGAAGTAGTCTTTCTAAATTCAATCGGGTATTTTTTCTGAGAACTACACTCAATTTTTTGTTTTCTAATTTCAAGTTTTCGGACCAATTCCCTTCAATAATATCTAGGATTTTATCTTCAAGTACATAATGATTTTTTAAAAATTCAAAAGAAATTGTTTTAACATGATATTGATTTTTTAAATCTTTTAGTATTCGATCATCTTTGGTTATTGAATCTGAACAGAAAACAGTCAGTTTTTCTCCTCTCCTCGTTTGTATGCAAAAACTGTTTTCTCATAGTCAGCTAAAAGCCAAAGAGCAGTTAAATTTTTGTTTTCTTGATTGATTTGAAAGGAGCCCCATTGAAACATAAGGGTAATAAAAAACATAACGATTAGATATTTTTTATTTGAGTTTATTATTTCCATGTAAATGAAAATTAGGATGGTGACAAAACGCCTACTTGAAAAATATTGATCCTCAATTCATCAAAAAAGAAATCTTCTTGATCCACAATCCACATCACAAAAAGGTTCAGTTTAGAAGACATTAAATCAAGAATTGAAATTAATGTTTGGAGTAAGATATTCATATTAAGAAGGAAAACACCCCCAATTCCAAGATAGAGGAATAATGCAAGAAAGGGGAGAACTACCCAATTTGTTAACAGAAACAAACCTGGAAATTGATGGAAATAGTAAATACTAATTGGGGTTACTGCTATTTGAGCAGAAAGAGTAACTGCGGTCATATTCCAAAAACGATGGAGCAAGCCTTTTTACACTGGAAGTAAATTTACAAACAACGGATGTAGGCAAAGAATTCCAAATACTGCTAAATAGCTCATTTGAAACCCAAGCTGCTTTAGGTAAAGTGGATTGATGAATAACAAAGTTCCAAACGAAAGAATAAGAAGATAAATTGTCGGCGGACTTCTATTGATGTAGTTTCCAATACTAAACAAAGAAAACATGGTTACTGCTCTTATTACTGATGGACTTCCACCAGTCAGCAATGCATATCCCCAAAGAAAAAAATGATCATCGAAACGCGAACATATTTTCCATACGTTATATACTCAAACGGTTTGTAAATCCAACTGAAAAGAATCATCAATAAGCCAATGTGTAATCCAGAAATAGCGAGCATGTATACAATTCCAGCTCAGGCTTAGCGATCCATCCAAGACCTATTGACATCACTTCGTTCACCAAGAATTAATGCAAGGATTAGTTTTTTTGTTTCTTCACCGAAAATGCTTTTTTCTACTTTATTAATTGTGTTTTGTTTGAATTTATTAAAAAGACTACTAATTGAAATTCCTGAACTTGTACTGAATGAGGAGCCTCTCAATTTCAACTGATGTAAAATACCGATATTACTTAAAAATCTTTTGTAGTCAAAGCTGCCTATGTTTTTTGGTTTTTGCATTGGGATTAAAGGTGTTGTGGTTTTTACGAACTCTCCAAGTTCTATTTTTAAAGAATCTTTCTTTTCATGAAGAATCAGCACTTTCCCTGAAGTCTTTTTTGAGTTAATTTCAAAAACTTTACCATAGTATCTGTTATGGTTTTTTGTAGGATGAAGCCGATCTGTTAATTCAATCTGAAACTTATTATGACTTTGGGTGCTGTATGAAAAAATGTAATGATTTTGAGAAATTTCATGGGACTGCATACATGTTTTTACTCCAATTGAAAAACTTAATGTACACAGAAGAACAGGAAAGAAAAGAAAATTTTTATCCCTTAGCCACCATCTTAAGAACAATCCAATTACACATAAAAATAAAAGACTAGAATACGAAAAATAAAGAATGTTTGTTTCCTAAGTGGAAAGAAAAAAGTAGACCTAAAACGAAACAAAAAATAAGAGGGATTAATGTAAAATTTGGGAACTTCACACCCAAAAATAAACATTTATATTAAACTTTATTTTTAAGCAAACTCACAATCGCTTTTGCTGTTTTTACACTAGCACCTCCAGCAGACAGTTTTTGATTCAACAGTTCATAATCTTTAAGCTGCTTATCTCTTTTTTCGGATTCTGTAATTGATTTTAATTCTTTTTCAATCCGTTCTACAGTAAAATCATTTTGAAGAATTTCTGTAACAACTTCTCGATTCATAATCAAGTTTACAAGTGATATGAAAGGAAGAGTTATGATTCGTTTTGCAATTTGAAAGCTAAGAAAACTACTTCGATAACACACGAATTGAGGAACTTTGAAAAGCGCAGTTTCTAAAGTAGCAGTTCCACTGGTTACAATTGCGGCAAAACTATTTTTCAGTAAGGAATATGTTTGATTTTGAACCAAAAGAACAGTCTGATCTTTTAAAAATTGTTGATACCACTCTAAATCAATTCCTGGGGCTGCTGCGACGATGAATTTAAATTGAGGAAAACGTTCAATAACCTCAATAAAAGTTGGCATCATTTTAATGATTTCTTGTTTTCTACTTCCAGGTAATAATGCAATTATTGGAATGTTTTGATCCAGTTTTTGGATATTCCTAAAATCATCTTTTTGCTGGATTGCCTCCTGAATTACATCAACCAAGGGATTTCCTACATACTGAACCTCATGGTTATGTTTTTTTTTAAAATAAGTTTCTTCGAAGGGAAGAATAACAAACAGGGCATCAAGGTCTCTTTTAATTTTTGAAATTCTCTTTTCTTTCCAAGCCCAAATTTGAGGGCTGATGTAATAAAGATTTTTAAAGCTTTGTTTTTTTGCCCAGGCAGCAATACGCAAATTAAATCCAGGGTAATCAACGTAAACAATCGCATGAGGTTTGTATTCGAGGATGTCTTTCTTACAAAAAGCAATATTATTTAAAATGGTTTTGAGATTGATAAACACTTCCCAAAAACCCATAAAGGCTAATTCTTTGTAATGTTTTACCAAAGTACCACCAACCGCTAGCATTTTGTCACCTCCCCAAAACCTGAAAACAGCTTTAGGATCCTCAATCAATATGGCTTTCATTAAATTAGATGCATGTAGGTCTCCCGAAGCCTCTCCAGCGATGATGTAATATTTCAATTTAAATAAATTTTAATAACCCAATAATTATAACAAGAACGAGTAAAAAACTTACCAGTCCATAGGCTTTATCATAGCGGTATTGATTGATGAAAACAAAAAATACAGGTAGATTGAGCAATGCTCCAATACTCATTAGACCTCCTAGTTTTTTTTGAGTGTAGAGTAGATAGAAGCTATCCAAAACTTTTTCGTCAGAGAAAAGTAAAGTAAATGAATACATTCCTATTAAAGTTAAAACGATCCCCATGGCGATCCCAGTCAAACGTTCTTTAATTTTCAAAACCCCAACTATTTAGTTCTTGAATTGCATTATGAGCTGTTAAGTCAAATTGAGTTGGAACAACTGAAACGTATCCCTGACTTAAAGCCCATTCGTCTGTATCTTTACCCTTGTCTTCATCAATAAATTCTCCTGTAAGCCAATAGTAATCTCTACCCATTGGGCTTTGGCGTTTGTCAAATTTTTCAACCCAATTTGCTTTTGCTTGACGACAAACTCGGATACCCTTGATTTCGCCATCAGGTAACACCGGGAAATTGACATTTAGAACCACATCTGCGCGTTGTTTGTTTTGCAGAGAAGCAAGCGTTATTTTTTTTATGTAAGGTTTTAGTGGATTGAAATCTGCATTCCAACGGTAATCCAGTAGAGAAAAACCAATTGCAGGTATTCCTTCAATCCCAGCTTCTATGGCTGCACTCATGGTTCCTGAGTAGACGACGTTGATTGACGAATTAGATCCATGATTGATTCCCGAAACACAGATGTCTGGCTTTCGATCCAATAATTCGTTAATCGCTAACTTAACACAATCTGCTGGTGTCCCAGAACACTGATATTCTTTTTGAGGCCCTACAATATTACTCATTTCGCTACAATAAAGTGTAGAGTTTATTGTAATAGCATGACCCATAGCTGATTGAGGACTGTCTGGAGCTACTACAACTACGTCTCCAATAGTATTCATTACTTCGATTAGTGTACGAATTCCTGGAGCTGTAATGCCATCATCATTGGTAACAAGAATTAGTGGTTTTTTATTCATAAAGTTGCTTTGTGGCTAAATTAAGAAATTATCAAGGGATAAAGGTTGTTAATTAATTACAAAAAATGAAGTGTTTTTTGGCAGAGGCCTTGTATTTACATACTTTAGTGTCATAAAATAGATCTTTTAAAGAAATTCTTTAGTCTATTTTTTTGTTAATTGACCATGCCAAATGATCTTACTTTTTAAAAATAACTTAATAACCAAATGAAAAAAACAAGAATTTTAATACTCAGTGGAATAGCCTTGAGTCTAATCTACGGTTTTTCTTTTTTCAATTTAACGACTAATCCTGAGAAGGATAAAATATTAATCGAAATCATGTCCTATGTTCTGGAACGTGGACATTATGATCCAGAGACCATCAACGATTCATTTTCTGAAAACGTATTCATGAATTATCTCGAAAGCATGGATGGACAACATCGTTTCTACATTCAGGCTGACTTAGATAATCTTAGTCAATTTAAAACCAAACTTGACGATCAAATCAAAGAATCTAAACTCGATTTTTTTGATTTCAGCCATAAAAAACTTATTCAACGACAAGAGCAAATTAAAGCATTTTACAAACCTCTATTGGATCGTCCTTTTGACTTTAATCTAGAAGAAGAAGTGAATTTAGATTATGAAACTATGGGATATGCGGAATCACTTTCTGAACTCAAGAAAGTATGGCTCCAGTATTTTAAGCTTTCCACTCTTGGAGTTTACACCGATAAAAAGGAAGAAGAAAAGAAGAAATTTGAGAACGACAGTACTTATGTTATGATCTCTAACACAGAACTTGAAAAACAAGCTCGCGAGATTACAAGAGAGAATATGGATTTGTTTTTTGAGGTTCGAGAAGACTTAGAACGCAAAGATTATTTTTCAATTTATTTGAATGCAATCGCCACTCAGTTTGATCCACATACCTATTATTTTGCTCCTCGGGAAAAAGAACTTTTTGACACGAGTATTTCGGGTAAATTTGAAGGTATTGGCGCACGCCTACAAAAGAAAAATCAAGAAATTAGTATTGTTGAAGTTATTTCTGGTGGTCCCGTTTGGCGTGATAAATTGTTGGAAGTTGAAGATGTAATTATTAAAGTAGCACAAGAAAATGAAGAGGCTGTAGACATTACTGGAATGCGGATAGATGATGTCGTTAAATTGATTAAAGGTCCAAAAGGGACAACAGTTTATTTGACAATCAAACATGTTGACGCCACTATTGAGGTTGTTCCAGTTGTGAGAGATGTTGTAGAATTAGAAGAGGCTTTTGCAAAATCATCGGTAATCATAAAAGATGGTAAGAAATATGGAATGATTCATCTGCCTAAATTTTATGTAGATTTCAAAGACTATGGTAAACGAAATGCAGCGAGTGATGTTAAAGCAGAAATAGAAAAATTGAAGCGTGATAATGTCGAGGGTATTATTCTCGATCTGAGAAACAATGGTGGTGGTTCACTTCAAACTGTAGTCGATATGACAGGATTTTTCATAAAAGATGGTCCCGTAGTTCAAGTTAAAAGTACTGGAGGTAAAAAACAGGTTTTAGAAGACAGGGATTCGAGTATTGCATGGAACGGACCTCTTGTGCTTATGGTAAATGAATTTTCGGCTTCAGCATCAGAAATTATTGCTGCTGCATTGCAAGATTACAAACGCGCAGTTATCATAGGTAGTAAACAAACATTTGGTAAAGGAACCGTTCAAAACGTTGTAGATTTAAACAAAATTATTTCTAGTAATACTCACGGTGATTTGGGTGCTTTAAAAATAACGACCGATAAGTTTTATCGAATCAACGGAGGTTCAACACAGCTGGAGGGTGTTAAAAGTGATGTTGTTTTCCCAGGAAGATACACTTACATCGAAACAGGAGAGCAAGCACAAGACAACCCTTTGTCTTGGGATCAAATTTCACCAGCAAACTATCAACCTTGGGATGTTAATATGAGTTTTGAATATGCTTTAGAACGAAGTAAAGAACGCATTGCTAATAACGCTTACATGATTTTGATTGACGAACAAGCTAAGTGGATTAAAGCTCAACAAGATGACACCTTGTATTCGTTAAATTATGAGGACTTCATAGAAGAGCGAAAAGCTCGATCAGATCAAACGTCTAAATACGATAAGTTGAAAAAATTTGAAGCTTCATTTACTTTACAAACACCCAATGCGGACTTACCTGAGTTAGAAAAGGATGAAGACCTAAAAGAAAAACGTTTACGTTGGGAAGAAAGTTTAATAAAAGACATATATCTTTATGAAGCTGTAAGAGTTCTTGAAGATTTAGCTCAACCTCAAAATAAAACAAATAAACTTGCACAAATTAAAAAATAACTCTTGTCAATAGGGACAATCCTAAGTCGATTTTCAAAAGATCGACTCGGTTTAATAAGCGTTTTTTATATTGTAGTAATGACTTTTATTGCTGCATTTGCCTATTTGTTGGCTCCTGATAATAGTCATAATGCAAATCAAATGCACTTGTCTATTCATTCCAGACCTCCTGGTTTTTCGACACAAATATTAATCCTTCCAAATTCTAATTTTCAACAGGGAACAGAAGAAATTGCCATAGAAAAATTAGTATGGAAAAAAGATAAATTGTTTTATCAGGCCTTTGAGACATCTGAAGATTACCTTCAACTCGTTAATCTAAATCGATACCCAATTGAGACAACTTATGAACAAGTTGAAGATTTATATGTTACGAAAAAAAAGTTTATCCTAGGCACCGATAAATACGGAAGAGATTTGCTGAGTAGGGTATTGATCGGATCTCGAATCTCAATTTCAATAGGTTTTGTAGCCGTATTAATATCGTTATTAGTAGGAGTTTTTATTGGAGCTTTAGCAGGTTATTTTGGAGGTAAATTAGACCGTTTTATGGTATGGTTCATAAATGTAATTTGGTCGATCCCTACATTGTTAATGGTCATAGGAATAACTCTTGCTTTAGGCAAAGGGTATTGGCAAGTTTTCATAGCGGTGGGTTTAACCATGTGGGTTGAGGTGGCTCGTGTAGTTCGGGGTCAAGTAATATCAGTTAAAGAAAAAACGTTTATCAAAGCAGCTTATGTTCTTGGTTATTCCAACTGTAGAATTTTAGTAAAACACATTTTACCTGCCATAATCCCCCCTTTGATTGTAATTTCTGCTGCAAATTTTGCAAGTGCAATTTTAATTGAAAGCGGTTTAAGTTTTTTAGGCATTGGCGCGCAACCCCCAGTTCCAAGTTGGGGAGGAATGATTAAAGATCACTTTCGATACATTCTTCTGGGTAAACCATACTTAGCAATTGTTCCAGGAATAGCGATAATGAGTTTGGTTTTTGCATTTATGACTTTGGGGAATAGTCTTCGTGATGCCCTTGACGTAAAGATTTAGTTTTACTCGTTTAAACGATTTGCATCTAAATTCAAAAAGATAAATAATAGGCAACTAAAAGCTAACAAGCTCGAGCCACCATAACTGATGAATGGAAGAGGAATTCCAATGGTAGGAACTAAACCTAGGGACATGCCGATGTTAATAAAGAAATGCAAGAATAATATTGATGCTAAACTATGACCATAAATTCTGGCGAATTTATTTTTTAAATTTTCAGTTTTGTAAAGAATACGAATTATTAAGAAGCAAAAGGTAAGAACAACGAGTGAACTTCCATAGAAACCCCACTCTTCTCCAATAGTACTGAATATGTAATCAGTATGTTGTTGCGGGACAAAATCTCCTTTGGTTTGAGTTCCTTGTAAAAAGCCCTTTCCATCCCAACCACCTGATCCGATAGCAATTTTAGATTGGTTAATGTTGTATCCAATACCCTGACTATCAAACTCTTTTCCAAGAATTATATTAATTCGATCTCGATGCCGTTGTTCAAAAACGGTATTAAAAATATAGTCTACTGAATACACATAACCACAACTCAAAAATATCACAAGCAGGTAAGGCAACAAGGATGCTTTTTTATTTAATTTTTTTGAGAAAAAATACATTGAAATTAACAAGGTAATGATGCTTGCAAAAATAAAAGGAATAGGTGCTACAAGAGCTAGAATGAAAAAGAAAATAAGACCAATAACAACTAATAAAAAAATCACATTTAATCCTTCTCTGAATAACACAAAAAAGAACCCAACAAAAACTAGTGCAGTCCCAGGGTCTGGTTGAAGAATGATCAGAATCACTGGAAGTGCAATTATAAAACCAATTTGAAATAAAAATTTTATTTTTTTAAGATTGACTTGAATTTCGCTTAAAATTTTAGACACAGCTAAGGCTGTCGTGACTTTTGCAAATTCAGAGGGTTGGATTCCGATTCCACCAAAGGTATACCAAGATGTAGCCCCAGATATTTTTTTTCCAAAAATGAATAAACCAATTAAGGATAAAATAGATATTAAGTAAAAAATACTGGCAAATCGCTCAAATACTTTTGCTTTAGTAATTAAAATAACTACGGCAACAATTATGCTTACTACAAAAAATAAAAATTGCTTTCCGACAGGAATACTAAAATTAAAAAGGCTAGAATTTTCATTGTAGTTGGTTGAATAAATATTTATCAGTCCATAACTAACAAGAGCTAGATAGAGTGCAATTGTAATCCAATCAAGACGATAAAAACTTTTATTCATTTATCTTAAAAGGTTTTCCCGAATAGGGTTTTTCATATTCACTACTTAGATCCCCATCAACCATTCTTTTTTCAAGCCAAGACCGTTTAACCTCACCGTTGATGTATTTCTCAATCATTAAACTTGCTATCGGAGCAGCCCATCGACCTCCCCAATATCCATTTTCTATGAATACGGCAAGCGCAATTTTTGGATCATCCTTAGGGGCGAATGCCACAAAAATTGAATGATCGGTAAGCTGAGTTCGGATACCATTGATTTTGGTAAAATTTTCTGCAGTTCCTGTTTTACCACAAACTTCGATGTCTTTTATTCGAGCAATTCTGGCTGTTCCTTTTTCTACAACTTTGTGCATCCCATCGATTACCACCTCAAAATGTTTTGGGTCTATGCTTGTTTTTTTTTGAACAAATTTTTGCGGTATTGAATCCCCCGAAACAGAACGAAGGAAATGAGGTGTGTAATAATGTCCTCTATTTGCAATAGCCGCGGTAAAGTTAGCAAGTTGAATAGGGGTTGTTAAAACTTCTCCTTGACCAATTGCATTTGAAATTATTGTTGCTGCTTTCCAAGCCCCCTTTGAATACCATTGATCATAATACGCGGCATTTGGAATAAAGCCTTTCTTCCCGATCGATAAATCATAACCGAGATAATTGCCAAGACCAAAGCTCTTCAAATGTTCATTCCATTGATTTAGTCCCTTTTCGGGAGTTTCATATTTCTCAATGATTCTTTTGTAGGTATTTGCAAAAAAAGTATTACAAGAATTATAAATCCCTTTAAGTAAATCATTTCGTGACCCTTGTCCGCAATGACATTCCATAAAAGCTCCTCGTGCATAATAATGACCTTTATTGCATTTAAATTTCGTTTCATGAGTTATCACTCCTTCTTGAAGGGCTACAAGGGCATTCAATGTTTTAAAAGGTGATCCAGGAGGGTACAAGGCTTGAAGCCCTCTGTCGAACAGGGGTTTAGCTAATGTATCTCCAGCAAGTTTTCGATAATTCTTAGATCGATCTCTTCCAACCAATAAATTAGGGTTGTACGATGGTGTACTAATTAAGGCTAGAATTTCACCAGAAGAAGGTTCAATGGCTACTATTCCTCCTCTTTTATTCTGCATTAAAAACTCACCGTATTTTTGTAGAGTAGCATCTAAAGTCAATTGAATATCTTTAGCAACTTTAGGTTCAATATCGTAAGACTTATTTTTGTAATCTCCTATGATTCTGTTGAATCTGTCTTTTTGAAGAAAACGCTTTCCTTTTTCACCTCTTAATTCTTTTTCATAAGACTTCTCAATTCCTTGTCTTCCAATTAACTCACCTGGCTGATAGTAATTGTCTTTTTTAATATCATTATTATTAACTTCACTAACGTACCCTAAAATATTTGCTCCAAAATTAATTTGATAATCTCGGAGAGATTTTTTTTGAATAAAAAAACCTTCGTATTTCCACATCTGCTCTTGCAATTTGGCATAGGTCTCTTTGGATATTTGATTAACAATGACAGAGGGAAGTCGTTTTGAAAACCTTCTTGCCTTTTTTAAGTTATTAATCAAGGTTTTCTTTGTAATATTTACCAGAGTACAAAATGCTAGAGTGTCAAAAGGGATTACATTTTCGGGGATAATCATAACATCATAGGCCGCCTGATTTGCAACCAAAAGTTTTCCATTCCGATCATAAATAAAACCACGTTCGGGATATTCCGATATTGCTAGAATTGCATTATTATCAGAAAGTTTTTGATAGGATGTGTTCAGCACCTGAAGTTGCAGCAAGCGTACAATAAATACGACACCTACAACTAGAGTGAGTCCAGTCAAGAGAAACTTTCTCATCAGTTTTTATTTTTAAAAAGTGTTACGGAAGAAAATAGTAGGATAAAAGTAAAAATAGAATTTACAACTGTATTTCGTAAAATAACTATGAAATGATCGAAATCCAGATAAGCAACAATTTGCATAATAACTTGATGCACTAGTATTATTGAAGCGATAAAAACAATTTGATTACTTGTCCTCGAATTCATACTTAGTAATGAAGTGGAATCTAAATTATTTCCAAAAGAAAATCTAATTATGAATGGTCGTAGAAAGCTGACGAATAGGGTTGCAATGGTGTTAGATCCTGAGGATCCTTGAAGTAAATCAATGGTTAAGCCCATTAAAAAACCTAAAAAAATTAAAATAAATTGAGCTTTATCAAAACGATAACTAATCACGAAAAACAAATAAACTGCAGGATAAGAAAATCCCAAAAGAGTAATTCGATCGAATACCAAGGTTTGAATTAAAACCAAAACGATAAACTTTGATAAGATTTTGATATTATCTTGAAGCATCTTTATCTTGCTTTTGTAGATTCATAAATTCTGACCTTGATTTATTATCAATTACATAGACATGCTCTAAGTCAGTTAGGTTATTAAATAACTCAACTTCAATATCGTAATATCCGCCAGAATTAGGAGTTTCAAAATCAGTAATTCTACCAATAGGAATCTCTTTCGGGAAATAAGCAGACATTCCACCAGTAACTATGGTATCCCCCTTTGCAATTTTGTTAATAACAGAAACATCAGAAAATGTCATCTTTGAAGGATCTTCTCCCTCCCAGTACAAAGATCCAAAGGCTCCCGTATGGATGAGTTTAGCGTTGATTTTAAAGTCTTGGTAGAGAATAGAAATTACGCTAGAAAAATTAGAACTGGTTTGCTTTACTATTCCGATAATACCATCGGGGCCAATGACACTCATGTCTTGTTTAATTCCATCATTGGCTCCTTTGTCAAGAATCAAAATATTTCTTGCATTTACATAACTGTTTCTTACTACTTCAGCTGAGCGAACCAAATATTTGGATAAATTTGGATTGATTGAATCAAGATCAGTGGAGAATTGAACCCCTTTGTGATTGAGAAGCTTTTGACGAAGTCGATTGTTTTCTTTCAATAAGCGTTCATTGGTTTCATTTAGGTACAAATACGATTTTGAATCATGAATTGGTTTGAGAAGTTCTCCAGAAACCACAAGTCCAATTTTTTGAATTTTTGTACGATGAAAATCACTACCTGTACCAGAAAAAAAAATCCCAATCCCTAACAAAACAATAAAAAACAGAAAGTTTTTGTATTGGATTAAAGTGGTTAAGAACCATTGCATATTTGAGCTTATTTATTCAATATCGTCTTGTAACGTTCTAGGTTTTTAAGAGCAATACCTGTACCACGAACAACCGCTTGTAAAGGATCTTCGGCAATGTAAACTGGAAGATCTGTTTTAAGCGAAATTCTCTTGTCTAGACCACGAAGCATTGATCCACCACCAGCTAAATAAATTCCAGTATTGTAAATATCTGCTGCTAATTCTGGGGGAGTTTGAGAAAGTGCCTCCATAATAGCATCTTCTATTCTAAGAATTGATTTATCTAATGCTTTGGCCACTTCCCGATGAGAAACCATAGCTTGTTTGGGTTTTCCAGTTAAAAGGTCTCTTCCTTGAACAGACATCTCATCTGGTGGATTATCAAGATCTTCAAGGGCTGCTCCAATGGTTAGTTTGATCTTTTCAGCAGTCCGTTCCCCAACATACAAATTGTGTTGACGGCGCATGTAATAAACGATATCATTGGTAAAAACATCCCCGGCAATCTTAACTGATTTGTCACAAACGATTCCGGATAAGGCAATTACTGCAATTTCTGTAGTACCTCCCCCGATATCAACAATCATGTTTCCTTTGGGTTGTTTGATATCAATTCCAATCCCTATGGCAGCTGCCATGGGTTCATGAATCAAATAAACTTCTTTACCATTAACGCGCTCAGCTGATTCCCGTACAGCTCGCATTTCTACTTCTGTAATTCCAGAGGGAATACAAATAACCATCCTAAGTGAAGGAGTAATCAATTTTTTCTTTAGGGTTGGAATGCTTTTGATAAGCATATTGATCATTTGCTCAGAAGCATTAAAATCAGCAATTACTCCATCTTTTAAAGGACGGATGGTTTTGATGTTTTCATGAGTTTTCCCTTGCATCATACTTGCTTCTAATCCGATAGCAATTACCTTTGAAGTGGTACGATCAATGGCAACAATTGAAGGACTATCAACAACCACTTTATCCCTATGAATAATTAAGGTGTTAGCGGTACCTAAATCAATAGCAATTTCTTCTGTGAGGAAGTCAAAAAACCCCATAATAATTTATTTTTATTGGTGTAACCCAAATGTACTAAAATTAATGTTTAAAATGGCGAATTCCTGTGAATACCATTGACATTTTGTTTGCATCACAAAAATCAACAGAAAGCTGATCTTTAATGGATCCTCCTGGTTGGATTACTGAGCATACACCTTCATTAAAAGCTATTTCAACACAATCTGGAAATGGAAAAAACGCATCACTTGCCATGACAGAATTTTCTAGACTAAATCCAAAGCCCTTTGCTTTTTCGATAGCTTGTTTTAAGGCATCAACACGTGATGTTTGACCCGTTCCAGAGGCTAATAGTTGACTGTTTTTTACAAGCACTATGGTATTGGATTTGGTGTGCTTACATATTTTTGAGGCAAATAAAAGATCTTTTATTTGCTCGTCTGATGGTGCAATTTTGGTGGATACTGTCAAATGACTTTCATTGTCTGTGATGAGATCTTTGTCCTGAACTAAATAACCATTGAGGCAAGTTCTGACCGACGTTTTTAGTAACTCATTACTCTTTTGAACCAAGAGCACACGATTTTTTTTGCTTTTCAAGATTTCTAAAGCTTCAGTATCATATTCTGGAGCAATAACAACCTCGCAAAACAAACTGTTTATTTTTTCAGCAGTAACAACATCTATTTTTCGATTACAAATTAAAACACCTCCAAATGCAGAAACAGGATCTCCTGCAAGTGCATCAACATATGCCTCAACTAAACTTTCTCTGGTTGCAAAACCACAAGCATTATTGTGTTTTAAAATAGCAAAAGTTGGTTTATCGTTTTGAAATTCTTGCATCAATTGAACTGCGGCATCAATGTCCAATAAATTGTTGTAAGAAATTTCTTTCCCATGAATTTGATCCATTAAATCTTTCAATGGCCCAAAAAATGTTCCTTTTTGATGTGGGTTTTCTCCATATCGCAGACTTTTTGATTCTGGGATACTAAGCTTAAGCTTTGGATCGTCAGAGTCAGTATTGAAGTAGTTAAAAATTGCAGTATCATAGTGCGATGATATGTTGAATGCTTTTGCAGCAAAATGTTTTCTGTCGTCGATACCAGGTTGTCCTTCAGTAGTGTTTAATAAATCTAAAAACTCTTTGTAATCATCTTTATTAGAAACACAAATCACATTGGCGAAGTTTTTTGCAGCAGCGCGAATTAAAGAAATTCCTCCAATATCAATTTTTTCAATGATATCTTGCTCGGGTGCCCCTGATGCTACAGTTTTTTCAAAAGGGTACAAGTCAACAATAACTAAGTCTATTTGTGGAATTTGGTATTGCTCCATTTCTTCCTGATCAGAGGATACACTTTGACGGTTTAGAATGCCTCCAAATACTTTAGGGTGTAGGGTTTTTACTCTTCCGCCAAGTATTGAAGGATATGAGGTAACGTCTTCCACGGCAATAACATCGTATCCTAATTCTCGAATAAACTTTTCAGTTCCTCCAGTTGAATAAAGAGTTACGCCAAGGGCGTCCAATTTTTTGATTATTGGAGCTAGCCCTTCTTTGTCAAAAACTGAGATTAAGGCTGAACTAATTTTGTGTATTGAAATCATCTTAGGTAATGTTTATTGAGATATTGTTGGATAAAATATAGTTTCCCACAAGATTATTTACTTGCTCAAGAAGTAAAACATCTTTTTGGTTAAAAGCGTTAATGGTATTGGAATCGATATCAATTTGCCCGATGTTAGTTTGATTCACTAAAATTGGAACAACAATTTCAGATTTTACATTGATATCACAAGCAATATAATTCTCTTGACTAGACACATCATCTACCACAAAATTTTTATTGGAAACAGCAACTTGTCCACAAATACCTTTTCCAAAAGGAATTGTATTATGATCCGTTGGGCTTCCTGCAAATGCCTTAAGGTGGAGTGTTTTTGTGTCATGGTTACTAAAATAAAAACCCACCCAATCGTAGGCTTTGTTTTCTTTTTTCAATAGCACACAGATTTTGGTAAGCTTTGTTTCCATACTACTGTTCTCAACTTCGAGCAAAGCTGAGATCAAAGAAAGTAGTTTTTGATTTGATTCCAATGGAAAATTATTTCCCACAAAAGTATTAAAATTTATTTCCAATGATTTGAATTCAAAACTTAATTTAAATCATTTTATGAACTAAATTATGTTTACTTTTATTCATAGAAACATCAATCTCAGTAGTCAATTATTAATTGTTTTTAAATTACAGAAAATCATTTTTTCATATTAAAAATTAACGAAGCTTATGATGCAACAAAAATTTGTAATTCAGGGGATGACTTGTGGAAATTGTAAGGCAGCTGTTGAGAAGGGGTTAAATTCTTTCACGGGAGTCAAAGATGTTGAGGTAGATTTAAAATCTGGAGCAACTAAATTAAAAACTTCCAAAGCTATTTCTTTGAGTTCAATAGAAAACAAGCTGGGATCTAAATACTCAGTTCAAGACACAAAGAGTCAAAAAAAATCCAAAATAAAAGAACTTTTCCCCTTATTTTTAATACTCGTTTACATAGTATTTGGAGCAGCTTTTTTACAGTTTCCAGCGTTTACAACTTCTGGATACATGATGGATTTTATGGGACTGTTTTTTATTGTATTTAGTTTTTTTAAGTTTTTGGGTTATCAATCTTTTCCAAACTCTTTTGCAATGTATGACCCACTTTCAAAAGTCCTACCTATTTATGGTTGGTTGTATCCCTTTATTGAAACCGCATTAGGATTATCATTTTTATTTCGTTTTAAAATTACTCTTGCTTTGTGGGTAAGCCTATTTGTTTTATCCATTACGACTTTGGGTGTTTTGACCTCTCTACTAAATAAAAATCAAATTCAATGTGCTTGCTTAGGAACGGTTCTCAATTTACCCATGACAGAAGCTACTCTGATCGAAAATCTTATCATGATAATAATGGCTTTTGGCGTGCTTTTTGGAAATGCATACTAAATAGTAGTATATTTGTCTAATAATTGTGATTATGAAGCAATTAAAGCTTTTTTTACTGATTATTTTGTTTGTCCACTCCAAAATGGGTATGGCACTCAATTTTCATTATTGTGGCGATCATTTAGCTCAAATTTCCTTTGCTCTAAATCCAAAAGGATGCGGGATGGAGACATCAAAAACATCTGATTCCGATACACTTTCTTTTTCTCAAAAAAATTGTTGTGCTGATGAAGTTGAGATTTTTCAAAATAAAGGTGACATATCTTTGTTTGATGACCTCAGTGGATTTGATTTTGAAATTACGGGTATTAACCTCAATTATTATTCAACAAACTACAGTACTGATGATCCTCAACTCATTCAGTTTCATCCACGTCCACCGCCTTTACAGACAGATCTTTATCGTTTGTACAGTTCCTTTCTTTTTTATGATTAATTCGACTGATTTACCTCAAACCATTCAAGTTCAGTAATCATCGAATTAACATTATAAAAATGAAAAACATATTTTTAACCTTTTTTTTAATGGGTATGTCTTTACCCGCACAAGAGTTGCTTAAAGGACAAATTAAAATAAGCGAAAATAATACTGAAACCCCAACTGAAGGAGTTAATTTATTTTGGCTCAATACTACCCAAGGAACTATCACGGATTCTTCGGGAGAGTTTAAGATTCCATTAAGCTCCATCTCAAATAAATTAATTATCAGCTATCTGGGCTTCAAAACAGATACTCTAACAATTACAAGTCCTAATCGAATTGAACATACATTATTTTCTAATAGTGGCGATTCACTGGAAGAGGTTACCCTTACTGAAAGAAGAAAAACCATTCAAAAATCATATTTTGAGACCCAAAACATAATTAAAGTCTCTAGCGAAGAATTGCTAAAGGCAGCTTGTTGTAATCTATCTGAGAGCTTCGAAACAAATCCCTCAATTGACGTGAACTTTGCAGATGCTCTGACTGGCACAAAACAAATTAAAATGCTCGGTCTCTCCAGTCCGTATCTTATGATATCTGAGGAAAATATTCCCATGGTTCGGGGTGCTTCTCAAGTTTATGGATTAACCTTTACTCCTGGTACTTGGATAGAAAGCATACAAATTACCAAAGGAGCTGGAAGTGTCGTAAATGGGTTTGAGAGCATTGCTGGGCAGATAAATACTGAAATTCAAAAGCCATCGATGGATGTTCCCTTGTTTTTAAATCTGTATTCCTCTATCAATGGAAGACAAGAGTTTAATGCCCATTTTAATACCGTTTGGAATGAAAAATGGAGTGGAGGATCTTATGTTCATGTAAATCAAAGAACTCAGAAATTTGATAATAATGACGATTCGTTTTTAGATGTTCCAATTTCGAAACAAATTAATGTTCTTAATAGATGGCAATACACAGATGCTGTGAAAGGCTGGGTTGGTTTTGCAAATCTCCGTTTTCTAGACGATAAAAAACAAACAGGCTCTGTAAATTTTGACCCAAGAGTTCATAAAAACACTACTGCTTTTTGGGGAAGTGAAATTGAAACAAAGCGAATTGATGCCTCTCTCAAATTAGGTCATGTTTCCCCTGAATTACCCTATCAAAGTTTTGGTTTTCAATCGGCATACAGCAACCATGATCAGGATTCATATTTTGGACTAAGAAGATACGATGTAAAACACCAAAGTTTGTTTGCAAACCTATTGTTTAACTCGATCATAACCAACACCAAAAATAAATTCAAAACAGGAATTAATTTTTCTTTTGATCAATACAATGAGGTTGTAGATCAAGTTGATTATGAAAGACGAGATAAGGTTGTTGGAGCTTTTTTTGAGTACAGCTATGACAGTTTGGATAAATTTAGTCTGACCGCTGGAATCCGATTGGATCTCCACAATCGTTTAGGAAATTTCGTAACCCCCAGATTCCATATGCGTTACATTCCTTGGGAAAGGGCAGTATTGAGAGCATCGGTAGGTCAAGGTCGAAAAGTAGCCAACATTTTTGCTGAAAACCAAAAATTATTTGGAACCAATCGCTTGATACAGTTGGTCGAAAATGGAGGATCTATTTATGGCCTACGGCCTGAAAAGGCTTTGAATTATGGGTTGAGTTTTCTTCAAGGGTTCACTCTTTTTGGAAAACAAGGAGACCTAACACTTGATTATTACCGCACAGAATTTTCTGACCAAGTTGTGGTTGACTGGGAACAGGCTAGTCATATTCGATTTTACAATCTTGATGGATCTAGTTATGCCAATAGTATTCAATTCGAATTGAATTACGCCCCCTTTAAAAACACAGCCATCCGTTTGGCCTACAAAAATTATGAGGTCAAAACAACTTACCTAAACCAAACCCTACAAAAACCTTTACAGCCACAAGAACGTTTATTTGCAAACTTTGAGTACAATTTTGTTGATGAAGAAAATGAATCTCAATGGAAAGCAGATTTCACCTATCATTTTGTAGGAAGCCAACGTTTACCCCCAAATAAAAGGGATGGATTTGGAAGTTTCTCGGAAAGTTATGGTCTATTGAATATGCAATTAACACGAGTTTTTTCTTCACAATTTGAAGTATATTTGGGGGGAGAAAATTTAGGTAATTTCAAACAATTAAACCCAATTGTAGATGCAGAGAATCCTTTTGGCTCAAATTTTGATACCTCAATAGTGTATGCACCTGTATTTGGACGAATGATTTATGCAGGTCTTAGATTTAAACTTTTAAATAAAAAACAATGAAAAAAATAATCACACTTATTATTGCCCTTATGCCTTTGTTGAGTTTTGCTCAAAAATCAAAAAAAGATATTCAAAAAACAAGTTTTGAAGTAGAGGGGGTTTGTGGAATGTGCAAAGCTCGTATCGAAAAACAGGCTTACAGTATTAAAGGTGTAAAGTCAGCAACTTGGGACATTCCAACCCACCAGTTTTCTGTGATTTATGATGCATCGAAAACCTCGTTGCTGAATATTCATAAGCAAATCGCTGCAGTAGGTCATGATACTCCTCTAGCCACTTCAGAACAATCAACCTATGATAACTTGCCCATGTGTTGCTTGTATGAGCGTAAAGTCAAAGAATGAGAATACCTAATTAATTTCATAAAAAAAGCGACCGATTAGGTCGCTTTTTTAGTTTTAATTTTAAACTTTATTACATCATTCCGGGCATTCCACCTCCCATTGGAGGCATTCCGCCACCAGCTGCAGGTGTATCTTCCTTAATGTCTAATAGAGCACATTCTGTGGTTAAAATCATTCCAGAAACTGATGCAGCGTTTTCAAGTGCAACACGAGTAACTTTTTTGGGATCAATGATTCCTTCTTTGAGCATATCCACGTAAGTTCCATTTTTGGCGTTGTATCCAAAATTATGGCCTCCTTCAAGAACTTTTGAAACAACAACAGATCCTTCACCACCAGAATTTTCAACGATGATACGTAAAGGAGACTCTATTGCTTTCTTGATGATCTGAACTCCTGTAGCTTCATCAGCATTATCGCTTTTGATGTCTTCTAAAACAGTTTTAGCATTGAGAAGAGCAACTCCTCCTCCAGCAACAATTCCTTCTTCAACAGCAGCACGAGTTGCGTGAAGTGCATCGTCAACCCGATCTTTTTTCTCTTTCATTTCAACTTCCGAGGGAGCTCCAACATAAAGTACAGCAACACCGCCCGAAAGTTTAGCTAAACGTTCTTGTAGCTTTTCTTTGTCATAATCAGAGGTTGAGTTTTCGATTTGAGATTTTATCTGTCCTACACGACCTTCTATTGCATTGGCTTCTCCAGCACCATTTACGACAGTAGTATTGTCTTTATCGATGGTTACTTTCTCAGCAGTTCCAAGCATTTCTAAGGTTGTGTTTTCAAGGGTATGTCCTCGTTCTTCAGAGATTACAGTTCCTCCAGTTAGTATGGCAATATCTTCAAGCATTGCTTTACGACGGTCACCAAATCCAGGAGCTTTAACTGCGGCAATTTTAAGTGCACCACGAAGCTTGTTTACAACTAGTGTAGCCAAGGCTTCTCCGTCAACATCCTCAGCAATAATAAGCAAAGGCTTCCCCGTTTGAGCAACTGGCTCTAAAACTGGTAAGAGATCTTTCATTGCTGAAATCTTTTTGTCATAGAGTAATATGTAAGGAGTTTCGAGATCTGCTTCCATTTTTTCAGAGTCAGTAACAAAATAGGGAGATAAATACCCTCTATCGAATTGCATTCCTTCAACAACATCCACATAGGTCTCTGTTCCTTTAGCTTCTTCAACGGTTATTACACCTTCTTTTCCTACTTTTTCAAAAGCTTCTGTAATTAAACCTCCAATCGTGCTGTCGTTGTTTGCAGAGATGCTAGCAACTTGATTTATTTTTTCAGAGGATCCTCCAACTTCGGTTGAAATTGAATCCAGCTCGGTTACAATAGCAGACACAGCTTTATCGATACCTCTTTTTAGATCCAATGGGTTTGCACCAGCTGCAACGTTTTTGAGACCTTCTTTTACAATGGCTTGTGCAAGAATTGTTGCAGTTGTAGTTCCATCTCCCGCCAAGTCATTGGTTTTGGAGGCTACTTCTTTAACCATTTGAGCACCCATGTTTTCTAAAGCGTCTTCAAGTTCTATTTCCTTTGCTACGCTGACTCCATCTTTGGTTACTTGTGGCGCTCCAAAAGATTTACCGATGATGACGTTACGTCCTTTAGGTCCTAAAGTAACTTTGACTGCGTTTGCGAGGGCATCAACCCCTCTTTTGATACCATCTCTAGCATCAATATCAAATACTATTTTTTTTGCCATTTTTTTTTTTTTTAGATTTAAACTTTTTCAAGAATATCGTTCTCTTTCATGATTAATTAA
>Ga0206677_10000290_pt1 | contig 46791 bp, 38 predicted proteins | sample M130m12015metaG_FD_155475 | JGI IMG/M metagenome (GOLD analysis project Ga0206677, IMG submission 155475) | Ammonia-oxidizing marine archaeal communities from Monterey Bay, California, United States - M1 30m 12015 | ecosystem: Environmental > Aquatic > Marine > Intertidal zone | place: USA...
TGGTGTGGGTACCCCAACGGGCTATCTGATCAAGCACTGTATCATTCTTATTTTTGGTTTTTTCTTGATGTTTTTAGTGCATAAAATTCCCTACAGTTATTTCAAAGGAATCTCTATTCTTTCGCTTCCGTTGGTTTTTTTGTTGTTGATTTATACCGCCTCACAGGGAACCGTTATTGCAGGAGCAAATGCCAGTCGCTGGATTCGAATCCCTGTGATTGGATTGAGTTTTCAGACGTCCACATTGGCCTTTGTTTCGCTACTGATCTATGTAGCTTATTATTTAGCTAAAAATGAAGGACAACCTCAGCCTTTTGGAAGGGCTTTTTTGCTGCTTTGGCTGCCCATTTTTAGTTTTGTTTTTATAATTCTTCCCTCTAATTTTTCAACAGCAGCCTTACTTTTTGCAATGGCTTTTGTTTTGGCTTTTGTGGGACGTCATCCTGCCAAATACCTTATGGGGATTGTGCTAAGCGGTGTTGCGGGCTTCTTGCTCTTTATTCTTTTGGTAAAAGCTTTTCCAGACAGCATTCCCAACCGTGTTGATACTTGGATGAATCGGATTGAAAACTTTAATTCAGAAGACAATGTTGCGGGAAATTATCAAATAGAACGAGCCAAGATCGCGGTAGCCTCTGGGGGGCTGTTGGGAGTAGGTGCAGGGAAAAGCGTGATGAAAAACTTCCTACCCCAAAGTTCTTCTGACTTTATCTATGCGATCATCATTGAAGAATACGGGCTTGTAGGAGGGTGTATGCTACTTTTATTGTATTTGGTCTTGTTGTTTCGAATTGTGGTAGTGGCCTATAAGACAACGGATAGCTTTGGAAAATTATTAGCGGTAGGCATGGGCTTGCCCATTGTCTTTCAGGCATTGATCAATATGGGTGTGGCGTTGCAGGTACTTCCTGTAACTGGCCAGACCCTTCCACTAATTAGTAGCGGAGGTACCTCTGCTTGGATGACCTGTATTGCTTTTGGGATTTTATTAAGTGTAAGCGTGAATTTACAGGTGTCCGAAACGCCTTCTGATAACCCTTTAGCCGAACTCAGTGAAATTGAATAGAATCATCATATCAGGCGGTGGAACGGGAGGTCATATCTACCCAGCTTTGGCAATTGCTGATGCCTTACAGACACGAGTTCCCAATGCAAGGATTCGTTTTGTAGGAGGGTATGGTAAAATGGAAATGGAGAAAGTACCTCAAGCAGGTTATCCCATTCATGGCATTTGGATTGATGGTTTTCAGCGAAAACGGTCCCTTCGTAATCTTTTATTTCCGGTGAAACTCGGTGTCAGCTTATGGCAAGCATTCTTCTATCTTATTCGCTTTCGTCCACAGTTGGTGGTGGGTACAGGAGGATTTGCTAGCGGTCCATTGGTTTTTGTGGCCAGTATCTTTAGAGTTCCCAGCCTGATTCAAGAACAAAATTCATTCCCGGGGATTACCAATCGTTTATTGGGGCGAATCGTCAATAAAATTGCTGTTAGCTATCCAGGAATGGAGTCTTTTTTTCCAGCAGACAAAATTGTCGTTACAGGCAATCCAACCCGAAAAGAAATTAGCAATAAGAATATAAAATCAGAAGTGGCAAAATCCTTTTTTGGGGGCAATCCAAAACAAAAAACAATAGTGATACTTGGAGGAAGTCTCGGCGCAAAGCGAATTAATACATTGGTAGCAGAAAAGCTCCTTTTGTTTGATAATCTTGGCTGGCAGTTGATTTGGCAGTGTGGGAAATTGTATTACGATCAATTCCAATCATTGGCTTCCTCCAAAAGTATCATTCGTCCTTTTATAAAAGAAATGGATCAACTCTATGCTGCAGCTGACTTGATCATCAGTCGTGCAGGAGCCAGTACTATTTCAGAATTAGCACAAGTAGGTAAGCCTGTTTTATTTATTCCGTCACCCAACGTAGCAGAAGATCATCAAATGAAAAATGCACAAGCTTTGGTGGCACAAGATGCCGCATGGGTATTGGCAGAGAAAGACCTCAATAGCTCTTTTGACGATACCTTTATAGCCTTAGCTACTGATGAAGCGTTGTGTGCAACCTTAGGAACCAACATTGAACGCTTGGCTCGACCCAATGCGGTGGAAGCAATCATTAACGAAATAGAAACCTTAACCTCATGAAACCAAAGCATTATTTTTTCCTTGGTATTGGAGGCATTGGGAACTCGGCCTTGGCAAAGTATTTTATGCAGCAAGGAAGTCAAGTGGCTGGATACGATCGGGTGCAAAGCTTGGTGACTAAAAAACTGGAAGCACAAGATATTGATGTAGTCTATGAATTTGATCCGAAAGCCTTGCCAGACTTTGTAGATCGTCAGACAACAACCATTGTTTGCACAGCGGCTATCAAAAAAGACCAGCCGTGGTATCGATACTTTATCGAACAAGGATTTACCATTGAAAAAAGAGCCAAGGTGCTTGCGCAAATTGCCAATGCACAGATTTGTGTAGCGGTTGCTGGCACACATGGTAAAACGACAACTTTGGCATTGTTAACTCATATTTTCAAAACCGCTCAATGGCCTTTTACAGCGTTTGTTGGGGGAATACTTGAGGGCTATAAAACCAATTACATCCATACGGGTAATCGTTATGTATTGGTAGAGGCAGATGAGTTTGATCGCTCATTTTTACAGCTTCAACCATCGTTTGCAGCCATTACGAGCCTGGATCCAGACCATCTTGACATATACGATTCACCCAAAGCTTTCCAAGAAGCCTTTGAAACTTTTGCAGCACAGGTCACGGAGGTTACTGTTTTGGGGCCAGAGGTTGCTCTAAAAGGGTTGCGAATAGGGGAAGCTTATCAGGTGAAAAACACAAAATTAGAAGGAGTCGGCTATGGTGCTGATTTTTACTTGAATTCAGAGGATGCCCTTCCTGTTGAAGTTGCTGTGATGGGACCTCATAATCTGAAAAACGCTCTTATGGCTGCCGCTCTAGCACATGAGATAGGAATCCCCTCTCAAGCGATTCAGGAAGCATTAGCGTCTTTTCAAGGAATCCAACGTCGGATGCATGTCATCGAATGGCAACCAGAACTTTTTTTGGTGGACGACTATGCGCATCATCCAACAGAAATTCAAGCCGTTTATGACACGCTGCAAGAACGCTATCCGAAATTGGAAAAAACAATTGTGTTTCAACCGCATTTATACAGTCGAACCAAAGACTTTTTTGAGGACTTTGCGAAAGTACTGGCATTGTTCGATCGTGTTTTTGTGCTTCCCATCTATCCTGCCCGAGAAGAACCCATTGAAGGGGTGACGGCAGAGGCATTGTTGGATCGAGTCGAGCATGCTGATAAAGCATTGATTTTAAAAAAACAAATCTCTCCCATGATGTCCCAACTCGCTAAAGGGGTTGTTGCTTTATTAGGGGCTGGAGATATTGGAAATGTAGCTGCTGAATTAAAACAAATAAGCATATGAAAAACAAGCAAATCCTCCTTTTTGCTTTTGTTTTTAGTGTCGTGATAGGGCTGTCGGGTTTTTCATTGCATCAGAACAAAAACCGAAAGATTAAAACAGTAGAAATTGATTTTTCAGCGACAGAGCCTATTTTCTTGACGGACTCGCTCGTTAATAAATTGTTGATACTAAAAAAAGGGTACAAACCAGACCAGCTAAAAGATAGTTTAGATTTGAGTATGCTGGAATCTTTGATCGAAAAAACCCCTGCTGTAGCATTGACAGAGGCCTTTACCTATCCTGACGGAAGGCTAGGAATGCGAGTTGAGGAGCGAAAGCCCTTTTTGCATATCAAAGGCGAACATTCCTTTTTTCTCGATCAGCAAGGAAACCGATTTCAAATGCCTTCTATAGTAATTGATAGTTTGCCGTCCGTGAGGGGAAAATTTGAAGATTCGGAACTGCCAATGCTTTTAAAATTGGTCAAAACACTTCAGCAAGATCTCTTTCTACGACAAAATAAAATCGAGATTATAAAAACAAAAACAGGTTTGGATTTAAACTTTTCAGGCTTGCCTTACACAGTAAGTCTGGGTCAGCCCGTAAAATTGAAGGAAAAGATAAATAAACTCAAAGCCTATCAGGCCTATCAGAATACCCAAGAAGAACGCTCCCTAGCCGGGCGGATCAATTTGGCTTTTGAAGGACAGGTAGTCACCACAAAACAATAACTATGGAAAAAAGCGCAGTTTCAGTTGGATTAGATATCGGAACAACCAAGATTGTTGCGATGGTCGGCGTAGAAAACGAATTCGGCAAAGTTGAAATCTTAGGCCTCGGAAAATCCAAAAGTTTGGGAGTTCATCGTGGGGTGGTCAACAACATCACCCAGACGATTCAATCAATTCAACAAGCCGTTGAAGAAGCCAAGGCGGCCTCTGGTCAGGATATTCAAGATGTGGTGGTAGGTATTGCAGGTCAGCACATTCGCAGTCTTCAGCACAGTGACTATATCACAAGAGCCAACCCTGAAAAAGTTATTGATCAAGACGATATTGATCAGCTCATTCAACAGGTGTACAAATTGGTGATGCTGCCCGGAGAGGAAATTATCCATGTATTGCCACAGGAATATAAAGTTGATGGGCAGGCAGAGATCAAAGAACCTATCGGTATGTATGGCGGTCGTTTGGAGGCAAACTTTCACGTGGTTGTTGGACAAGTTCATTCCATCAAAAATATTGGTCGCTGTGTGGTTAGTGCCAATCTAAAATTGGCCAATATTACCCTAGAACCCCTCGCATCTTCCGATGCGGTTTTAAGTCAGGAAGAAAAAGAAGCGGGTGTGGCATTGATTGATATAGGGGGAGGAACCACAGACTTGGCCATTTTCAAAGATGGGATTATTCGGCATACAGCCGTCATTCCTTTTGGAGGAAACATTATTACAGAGGACATCAAAGAGGGATGTTCCATTATTGAAAAACAAGCAGAATTACTGAAAGTAAAATTTGGTTCGGCTTGGCCGGGGGAAAACAGAGACACCGAAATTGTTTCAATTCCCGGATTACGCGGACGTGACCCCAAAGAAATTTCATTAAAAACCCTCTCTAAAATCATTAACGCACGAGTGATTGAAATCATCGAGCAGGTATTCCTTGAGATCAAAAACTATGGGCATACGGTACAGAAGAAAAAATTGATTGCAGGGATTGTTCTTACAGGCGGTGGAAGTCAATTGAAACACCTCAAGCAATTAGTTGAATACATCACGGGAATGGATACCCGAATTGGCTTTCCCGGAGAGCATTTGGCTGGTGAGACGTCCACCAACAATACCAGTCCCATGTATGCTACAGCCGTGGGCTTGTTGATGAAAGCCTTGGAGCGTCCTTCAGAAGAACTGATAGAAGAAGAAGCTCCGTCGGATACAGAAACTATGACCGTTTCAGAAGAAGGAACTCAAGAACTACCCAAAACTGCCTTGACCACAGGTCGAAAAACCATCATTGAACGTTTTGGAGATCGCTTAAAAGAATTTTTAGATAACGCTTAACCTTTACCAAGTCATGCAATCAGAAAACAAAGACAATTTTAGTTTCGACTTACCCAAAAATAAAAGTAATGTGATCAAAGTAATTGGTGTTGGAGGGGGCGGTAGCAATGCCATCAATTATATGTTCCGACAAGGGATCAAGGGAGTTGATTTTGTAGTGAGTAATACCGACGCACAAGCCTTGAGCGAGAGTGCAGTTCCAATTAAAATTCAATTGGGGGCTACCCTAACAGAAGGTCTTGGTGCAGGTGCCAATCCTGAAATTGGTGCTTCGGCTGCAAAAGAAAGCATTGAAGATTTACAGACCTTATTGACGACCCAAACCAAAATGGTTTTTATTACTGCTGGTATGGGAGGGGGAACGGGAACGGGTGCTGCGCCTATTATTGCTCAAATGTCCAAAGACTTAGATATTCTTACCGTGGGGATCGTAACCATGCCATTTCAGTTTGAAGGCAAGTTGCGTGTGGATCAGGCGCAAAGAGGTTTGGACAATATGAAACAAGCCGTGGATTCCCTCATCGTAATCAATAATAATAAACTGCGGGAAGTATATGGGAATCTTGGATTTAAGGCCGGTTTTGCCAAAGCTGATGAAGTGTTAGCTACTGCAGCACGTGGGATTGCGGAAGTAATCACCCATCACTATACCCAAAACATTGACCTTAAGGATGCCAAAACCGTACTGACCGATAGTGGGACGGCCATTATGGGTTCTGGAGATGCCAGTGGTGCCAATCGCGCTCAAGATGCTATCGAAAAGGCATTGGATTCTCCCCTGCTTAACGATAACAAAATTACGGGTTGCCGTAATGTATTGTTGTTAATCGTTTCAGGATCCGAGGAAATAACCATTGATGAAATTGGGGAGATCAACGATTTTATTCAAGGAGAAGCAGGTAACAATGCCAATATCATCATGGGTGTTGGTGAGGATGAAACCCTAGGGAGTTCCATTTCTGTAACTATTATTGCTACCGGCTTTGCAGCAGATCAACAGCATGAGATTGTGAATGCCGAAGCTAAAAAGATCATTCATAATCTGGAAGACGAACAGAAAATGGAACACCAATTGCTGGATGTTGAAGCAGCCAATGAAGTTGAGCCTGTTTTTGTGCCCAAACCCAAAGTTGAGGCTGAGCCAGTAGTGGTTCATCAGTTGGAAGCGATAGAAGATGACGCAGAAGAATTTAGCATCGAAGCTCAGAACACACCAGAAGTGACCGTGACCGAAGTAGCCAATGTTTCCCTTCCAATGGACGAAGCCAACACTGAGGAATTAGAGAAAGAAGCTTTGCGGAATCTAGATGTGATTTATGAATGGATTCAGCCATCAGAGCCAGCAGCCGTTGAAACGGTAGAAACGTCAGAATCCATAGAAACTGAAGACAAAGAAACCTTTGTTTTTAATGATATAGCGTATGATGTTCGAGAAATAGAGGTAGTAGCTCCTGAGTTGGTATTGCCAGAAGAAAATCAATTTAGTCTTGACTTTGAAATGTCTTTAGATGCTGTGAAATCTGAAACTGGTGCAACTGTTGGGGCGGAATCACCCAAAGAGGAATCGATTGTAAAATACGATTTGGAGGCACCAGAAGTACCCGATACCGTTCATGAAAATGAAGAGGTCTTTCAGGTCAGTGAAAAAGAACCGATCTTAGAGACTCCAGAAGCAGTTTCCGATGACAACCCTTTTGAGCAAACGATAACGGTCTCTGTTCGCCGCGAGAATGAAAAGCGAAAAGAACAGTTGAAGCAGTTCAATTATGCTTTTAAAAATAATATTCATCACATTGAAGAGATGGAAAAACAACCAGCATACAAACGTCAGGGTGTGGACTTAGACGATACCGCTTCTTCTAGCGGAAGTTCTCGGATATCTTTGGACACCGATAGCAACGATCAAATACAATTACGCTCTAACAATTCTTTTTTACACGATAACGTCGATTAAACATGGCTTTACAACAAGACATTACGGCTGCTATTAAAGCAGCTATGAAAGCAAAGAACACCTTAAAACTCGAAGCGCTACGCGCGATTAAATCGGCCATTCTTTTGGAGCAAACCTCTGGAGCTGGAGCTGAGGAATTGACCGAGGATCAAGAGATTAAATTACTTCAGAAATTAGTCAAGCAACGCAAAGACAGTGCGACGATCTTTCGCGAACAAAACCGTACTGATCTAGCCGAGCCAGAAGAAGCACAAGCAGAGGTTATTCAAGCTTTTTTACCAGCCCAACTCTCAGAAACTGAAATTGAAGCCGCTGTGGAGGCTATCATTAGTCAAATGGGAGCTAGTGGAATGCAAGATATGGGAAAAGTTATGGGGAAAGCCTCTCAAGAACTAGCGGGAAAAGCCGACGGGAAAACCATTTCTACTATTGTGAAGGCAAAGCTGATGGCCTAAGTCTGATGATTTAGAATAGCAAAAAGCTAGGGCAGCGAGTGAAGTTTCTTCTTTTCCTTTTCATGAATCTGTCAAAACATGTATTTTTGCGAAACCATGGCCCAGTAGTTCAACTGGATAGAATATCAGATTTCGGCTCTGAGGGTTGGGGGTTCGAATCCTCCCTGGGTCACCATCTAAAACCGTATTTCACCTATGATTTACGGTTTTTATCTTTTAATAGAACATACAAGGAACCCCCTTTAAAAACTTCAAGCTTCTTTTTGATTGAGTGTAATGGCAACATCAATTAGAGCTAGATGAGAATAAGCTTGAGGAAAATTACCTAACAAACGTTTTGTGTTAAAATCAAGATCTTCACTAAACAATCCTAAATGGTTGCTATAACTCAGCAATTTTTCGAAGAGAGCTTTCGCTTTTTTAGTTTCTCCTATTTTATATAAACTATTGATGAACCAGAAGGTACAAACAGTGAATGATGATGTGGGAGTTCCAAAATCATCTTTGTTTTTATATCGATACAAAAGCCCTTTGTGAGATAATTCTCTTTCGGTTGCCAAAACTGTTTTGATATATCTTTTATCCATTGCGTCAATGAATCCATACTGTTCCATAAGAAGGACTGAAGCATCTAAGGCATCACTGCCATAGAACTGCGTATACGCTTCAACTTCTGGATTCCATGCTTTGTCATAAATGTCATTCTTGATTTCATCACGTAATGACTTCCATTTTTCTTTGTCCTTACCTAGAAAATCAGCAATTTTTATAGCGCGATCTATGGCTACCCAACAGAGTACTTTTGAAAAGGTAAAGTGCTTGTCTTCTTCTCTGAGTTCCCATATTCCCTTGTCTGGCAGGTTCCAGTTATTACTTACAATCCAAACGATGTTTTTGACGATGGACCAAAGTTGTTCTTTTTTCTCAAACAAAAGGGGAAATTCGACGAGCTCAACGTGGATTGCGTCCATCAAAATTCCATAGATGTCGTTTTGTTTTTGCTTATATGCCGCGTTGCCAATGCGAACTGGACTTGAATTTTCATATCCACTTAAGTGATCGAGGAACGTTTCCGTCAATTTTTTTTCCTTATTGATCCCGTACATGATTTGAATTTTCTCGTCTTTTTCGGGAATGATATCAATAATATATTCAATAAAATCTTTAACAATTTTTTTGTGTCCTAATTTAGAGATGACTCGAATGACCATGGAGGAATCTCGTATCCAACAAAAGCGATAATCCCAGTTACGTACTTCTCCAATAGACTCTGGAATAGAAGTGGTTGCCGCGGCAAGAATCGCTCCAGTTTTGTCATAGGTTAGCAACTTGAGTGTCATAGCACTTCTTAGAATAATCTCGTTATAAAGCTTGTATTTTGGGGTCTTATCACACCAATTGAGCCAGTATAATTTAGTTCTTTCAAATTCAAGCAAACAACTCTCTACCGTAGGAAGCTGCAGTTTTTCATTATAGGAAATGGTGAAGCAAACAGCTTTGTCTAACATGATTTCTTTTGAATCTATGATTTCATCATTGGGTAGATTTGAATAGAGATATAGGGTGTCATAGTTGTTGTGATTATAAACACTAACTATAAAATTTTCTTTGTTGTAGGTTTCTGTGGAAGCAGCAGCATATTCCAGTTTTGGGGAATAATCTATTGCTAAGGTGGGTTTGCCATGTAAAGGACGTACAATGCGAATAACTTCTGGTGGTGTATAATACTGATTGATTTCATTTTTATACCGAGGCATAAAGTCAATCACTTCAAAAGCAGCTGAGTCATTCTCAAAAACAGTTCTTAAAATATTGGTGTTTTCAATATATGCTTGACGAACGGAATAATCGTCTAGGTTTTTAATTAAAAAATGCCCTCCCTTTTGTTTGTCGAGAAGTTTTGCAAATACCGACGGGGAATCAAATTCGGGAAGACAAAGCCAGTCAATTGAAGTATCCTCATTTATAAGGGCAGCAGATTTACAATTTCCTATTATACCGTAATTTAAATTATCCTTCATAAATATGTTTCGTTAATAATTCTACCTTGAAGAAAAAAGCGACTTTCACGTCCGCGACGAAATTATGTCAAAATATATAATCGTATCAAACAGACTCCCTGTAAAAATTGAAAAACTTAATAATCAATGGAAATTTAGCCCAACTTCAGGAGGATTAGCAACAGGACTAAAGACAGTTCACGAAAATGGCAAATCTTTGTGGATTGGATGGGCTGGAATTAGCGACGAAGACATAGCGAAAGAAGACTATAATACCCTGTCACAACAGTTAATCAAAGAAAATTATAAGCCTATTGCTTTAAATCAAAAAGAGATTGATGATTTTTATTTGGGTTTATCGAATAAATGTATTTGGCCCTTGTTTCATTATTTTAAACAGTATGTGGAATTTGATGAGCAACAATGGGAGTCTTATGTAGCGGTTAACCAAAAATTTGCAAATGCAATTTTAGAGGAAGTTGAATCTGGGGATAAGATTTGGATTCATGATTATCAATTATTGTTGGTGCCAGATATGGTGAAGTCTGTCAAAAAAGACGTAACGATTGGTTTTTTCTTGCATATTCCATTTCCTTCTTTTGAGATTTTTCGAATTTTTCCCAAAAGAGATGAATTGCTACAAGGGATGTTGGGGGCCGATCTGATAGGATTCCATACCTATGATTATCAACGTCATTTTTTGAGTTCTGTAAAGCGTCATTTACATTTACCCGTTAGTTTTAATGTGGTTAAAAAGGCAGATCGTGACATTGTTGTTGACACATTCCCTATGGGAATTGACTTTCAAAAATTTGAGCAAACAGCCATTAAGCAAAGCGAAATAGTGCAAAAGGATTTTACTCCTTTTAGATCAGAACTCGAAAGACACAAAGCCTCCAATGAAGGTAAAATTATTCTATCTATTGATCGATTGGACTATACTAAAGGGGTGATTCATCGGATCAAATCTTTTGAACATTTCATTGAGCAACATCCTGAGTACAAAGAAAAAGTTCGATTGGTTATGGTTACAGTTCCCTCCAGGAGCAATGTTTCCCATTACAAAAAACTAAAACGTGAAACGGACGAGATCATAGGGAGAGTCAATGGAAAGTTTGCCACGGTAAATTGGACCCCTATATGGTATTATTACCGATCGTTTGATTTTAATGATTTAATTGACTTGTATAGTCTTACTGACATTATGATGGTGACACCTCTGAGGGATGGGATGAATTTAGTTGCTAAAGAGTACTTAGCCACCTGCTTTGATCATAAAGGGGTGTTAATTCTAAGTGAACTGGCAGGGGCTGCCAAAGAGCTCCACCAATCCATTACGGTAAATCCCTTTGATTTAAAAAAATTAGCCGATTCCATTCTTGAGGCGATTAATATGACTCCTGAAGAGCAAATTGAGCGAAATACTGAATTAAGAGAACGGATCAAAAGATATGACGTGGCCTTTTGGTCCCATAGCTTTTTAGAAAGACTAAATGACCTCCCAAAGGAAACCAAGTTCAACAAAAGTGTCCCGGTTGATGCAACGATTGAGCAAACCCTAGTATCAGCTTATCAGAAAGCATCAAAGAAGCTCTTTTTGTTGGATTATGACGGTACGTTGGTCAAGTTTCATAAAATGCGTAATAAAGCACTTCCTCCAGAAGAAGTCAACCAGTTGATTGACCAGTTGAGTGATGACCTATCAAATCATGTGGTCATAATTAGTGGCCGCCCGATGTCTTTTCTTAATAGTGTTTTTAGCAAAAAAAATATTACGTTAGTAGCAGAACATGGACACTTTATTAAGAATAAAAACAACAATGAATGGATCGATAAAAACCCTTCAAACAATGATTGGATGAATTACATCCATCCAGTGCTGCAACAATTTACAGACAATACACCGGGAACCTTAATTGAAGAAAAGAAAAAATCGCTGGTATGGCATTATCGCAAAACAGATCCAGAACTAGGAATCATAAAATCTGAAGAGTTAAAAACAGTTTTATCGAGTATGATAACCAATGAGATTAGCATTGTTAATGGAGACAAAGTCATTGAAATAATCCCATCGAGAGTTAATAAAGGGGTTGCCGCTCTTGAACTGTATTCAAATGATCTCTATGATTTTGTATTTGTAGCTGGGGATGATCTTACGGATGAAGATATGTTCCAAAAATTACCGGCAGAGGTCTTTTCAATTAAAGTTGGACACAAACAAACGTCCGCACAATTTTCAGTAAACGGATATCGAGAACTTTTATCTGTTTTAAACAAATTAAACAATAGTTTAGTATTATGAAAAAAGGATTCACAGCAGGTAATTTTGATATTATCCACCCTGGTTACATTAAATTATTCAAAGAATGTAAAATGAATTGTGATCACTTTACAGTGTTATTGCAAACCGACCCTTCGATCGAACGCCCGGAAAAATTAAAACCTCTTTTGAGCATAGAAGAACGCATCGAACAATTGGAATCCAACGTTCACATAGACGAGATTCTTATATATACCTATGAAAAAGATCTCATTAGCTTGATTGAGAAAAATCATTTTAATGTACGTTTTTTAGGGGATGATTATATGGGTAAATCTTTTACAGGGGATGATTTTGATATTCCTGTTCATTTTGTATCCCGCGATCATGGATGGAGCTCAACAAAATTTAAGAAGCTAATTGTTGAGACCTATAAGAATATCTAGTCCAGTTTCACATTTGTAGTAATTCCTATCGTTCCGTTGGAATTAGATTAAATAAAACAGTTCTTCAAAAACAATAAATTGTTCCCGAAGTTTTTTCACCTACAATAAAGATTTTATGGAGGTACTCCCAAAAATGGCTAATGTCTCATCTCTCACTTTCTCAAAAACCCCTTTGATTGTACAACTAGACTCATCACATTCGGGACAAGGAGCATAATAATTTAGGGAAACACAAGGAAGCATCGCAATGGGCCCATCAATAATGCGAATCAGATCTGTAAGTAAAATCTGATCTGCGGCTTTGTTGAGTTTATATCCTCCTGTTTTACCTCTACTGCTGTGGAGTATTTGCCCATTGCGAAGCTCTCGTAAGATTGTTTCTAAAAACTTTTTGGGAATACGCTCTTGTTCCGCGATTTCAGAAGAAAATATGGGGGTGGGGCGTTCTTGGTTTTTGGCCAAATAGATCAAAGCTTTTAGAGCATATTTGCACTTCTTTGAAATCATATTTTGATTTTGCTCCAAATGTAGGAAAAATTTAATTCCCTTAATTCCTATAAAGTTTATAGGAATTATTTGTTTTAATGAAAATCTCGCTTATTTTTGTCCCGAAATTAAATCACCGTAATGGAATCTACCCACAATGAAACGCTTGCTTTACATGCTGGCCATGACACGAAAAACACACAGGGAACGCGTGCCGTTCCGATCTATCAATCAACTTCCTATGTTTTTGACAATGCAGAACATGCGGCAAATCTTTTCTCTTTGGCTGAGCCCGGGTACATTTATACCCGTCTTAATAACCCTACCAATGATGTTTTAGAGCAGCGACTTACTGCTGTTGAAGGAGGGGTGGCAGCAGTAACTACAGCTTCTGGTACTTCTGCGATTAGCACCACTTTGATGGTATTGCTCAAAGCAGGCGATCATATTGTTGCCTCGAGCAGCCTTTATGGCGGCACCTATAATCTATTGAGCGTTACGCTCCCTCGTCTAGGGATTACAACCACCTTTGTTGATCCCGATGATCCTAGCAATTTTGAAAAAGCCGTTCAATCAAACACACGTGCTTTTTTTGCCGAATCCTTAGGGAATCCCAAACTAGACGTTCTAGATCTCAAAGGGATTAGTGCTTACGCTAAAAAAGCAAAAGTTCCTTTTATTGTTGATAACACCGTTGCGACTCCTGCGTTGCTCAATCCCATTGAACATGGAGCCAATATTGTTATCCATTCATTAACTAAGTTTATCTCGGGTAATGGTACCTCTCTTGGGGGTGTCATTATTGATGCCTGTACGTTTGATTATGGAAATGGTTTGTTTCCAGAATTTACAGAGCCATCCCCTGGCTATCATGGCTTAGTATATCACAAGGCGTTAGGTCCTCAAGCCTTTATAGCGAAGGTGCGAATTGAAGGTCTACGCGACTTCGGAGCTGCCCTAAGCCCTTTCAATAGTTTCCAAATCATACAAGGGCTGGAGACTCTTAACATTCGATTGAAACAGCATTCTGAAAATGCTCTTGCCTTGGCACAATGGTTGGAAGCTCAAGATGAGGTGAGTTGGGTGAACTATCCTGGGCTGGCTTCAAGCAAATACAATACCTTGGCCAATGAATACCTGCCGAAGGGACAGAGTGGGATTATTACCTTTGGTGCCAAAGGAGGTTTTGAAGCGGCTAAAAAAGTGGCAGATAAAACCAATTTATTCTCCTTATTAGCCAATATTGGAGACACTAAATCCCTTATCATCCATCCAGCCAGTACTACCCATCAACAATTGGATGCAACGGCTCAAGCGGCGACAGGCGTTACCGAAGACTTAATCCGATTGTCTGTAGGACTAGAATCTTTGGACGATTTGAAAAAAGACTTGAAGCAAGCCTTAGCTTAAATTTTTTATTTTTATGTTAGTGTCGAAAGCCTCCTCAAAAGGGAGGCTTTTTTTTAGGGTTGAAAGCCAAGATTAAAAAAATGAATCCCCCCAAGGCCCATATTGATAGCACCTAATGGAATACTGTATTGATAGGCAAACTTCAATCGACCGAAGTCAACGCCAAATAAGGGAGTCCAATGTCGATCGTATTGTGTTTGCGTGAGATTATTATTGCGTACTACGGCACTAAGGTTATTCTGTCGGAAGGCCGCTCCAATCCAAAAACGTCCTCTGGGAAACAAGCGATAAACTTTTAAACTCGAATCAAAGGCTGTTTCTTTGGTTTTTTCCAAGTATTGCCATAATACACTTGGTTCAAAATTCCAGCCCGAATCCGTATAGATTTCATACTGTAAGGAAGCAAATAAATGTTTGAATCCAACGGTGTCAAAAACAGTTGTTTCATTTAAGGAGCTATTTTTATTTGGGTTTAGGGCAATATTGTGTACAGAGACGTGAGCAGAAAAGCGAGTAGAAACATAGGCTACCCCAACATTAATTCCCATAAAACCATCTTGAGTTTCGTTGGTCGTAAGCAAAGGATCATTGGTTCGATAGCGCCAACTGCTACTATCAAGATTTCTCGATTGACTCCCAACACTCAGACCGAAAGATACTTCCTGAATTTCATCATTTTTAGTAGGATACATTCTTCGTGTGTTCCAAATTTCATCATTTAGATAAATGCGATAGACATAGGTTGCATAGAGGGCGGTCTGTTGATGATATCCATTGATGTCATTGTAAAATTTCACACCCAAAGTGTTTTGAGCGCTGGCTTGGTATTCAAATGTTGCAAACTGTGTCTGTGGGCTGTTTTCCAAATCCATCCATTGGGTTCGAGTTCCAAAGTTGAAACGTGTATTGCTGAGATTGACACCAGCCATGGCGGGGTGAATTAGGTATAGATTTTCAGCTAGATATTCTTGAAAATACAAACGGTACCCTTGTGCAAAAATCTTGGTGCTAACGCAGGTCAAAAAGAACAATAGTCCGACAAAAAACTTGTTTTTTTTCATCGGGAACGCAATAAACTAAAATGACCGCTGTATTGTCTTCCATCCTGAAAGAACACGCGAAACCAATAATCGTCTTGGGGGAGGAGAGAATTGTTGAGTGTTCCATCCCAACCCTCTTCCGAAGGACTGATCTCAGTGATTAACCGACCATAGCGATCAAAAATATAGATCTGACTTTGGGGCTGAAAATCAGCACTGACACCCAGTATTTTCCAACGGTCATTAATCCCATCCCCATTGGGACTAAAAAATTTCATGTGACCGAGTACGGAAAAGGAAATTTCACTGATACCACAACCATTTTTATCACTTACAAAGAGCGAATGAATTCCGGGAGGAATGTCGTTAAAATAGGAGTCATCTTGATAGGTTCCGTCTGGATCGTATAAGGTAAACTCATAATCTCCAATCCCTAAGTAGGCGGTTCGAATTTCCAAACTTCCTGTTTCTCCTTGCAAATCCACCACGGTCAGATCCTCTTCTGTGATTGTTGCCAGATTTGAAGGAATCAAAGTAAAAGAAAGGGTGCGACTACAGTTGGTACCATCGGTTGTGGTTGCGATCACTTCATAAAGCCCTCCTTGGTTGGTTTCCTGGTCGGTTGCTTGACTGTTTGCTACTGAGGGAAAGGGTGCCCCCTCATAAAACCACTGGTAACTGTAACTACGATCATCTGAAGAGCTTACACCAATTCGTACGGGATCTAAGTTTTGACAAACTACACTAAAGTCCTCCAAGCGTTCAAAACTCGGTAAAGGGTTTACTCGCAGCTGGGCTACAGCGGCTACTCCCAAACAACTAATTTGATTCAAGTCCAAGTTTTCAATCCGTACCCATAGGGTTTGTTGATAGGGAGTCTCCATGAAGTATAGTGGGTTCTCCGCTGATAAAATAATGGTGTTTTGTCGCAATTGGGCGTCTTCTTGGGAGGCGTAAAAACTAATTTCGATATTTTGACTGCTAAATTTGGGGTTGGCGAATCGAATTTCTGTTTCTAGCGTATCAAAGAGAGAAGCTTCCCAGCCTTCGATTCCTAGCCCCCAATCTTTGAGGGCAGTCTCACAGGTTTCGTATTCAAAGAGATTATTGAGCGAGATATCGCTAGCCGCTACTTTCAGTGTGACCTTAGACTCTTCATAGCAATTTCCTGGGGTATTGATTCTGACAAATAACTGCTGCTGGAATGCCGTATTTCGAAACGCATTCGGATTTAGTATTTTCGAAGAAAGACGGTAATCGGACTCGGTGTAAAATTCAAAAGTCTCTTGCGTGTAGTTTTGAGAAATCAATACGCCTAATGCTTCTAAATTGAATCCTGTGACACCATCGTTGAGGTTGTCATTATCACATTGTTCCACGATTAATTCGGGCGCAAGAAGGACGGGAAAAGGATATAATTTGGCTTCAATTTTAACTCGATTAGGTAACGAACATCCAATGCCGTCCCAGTCCAACCAAAATGTTTGATCTTCAAAAAATGGATTGGTATAGTTGTCTCCGGTATGAATTAGATTTCCACCCACTGGGGCATCATACCAGTTTAACTGATCGGTGCTTGCATCAACTGTCAAGGTCAAGACCTGTCCTTCACATCCGGCCGCATTTTCAATGCCTTGAATACGAGGAATAAAAATTTGGGTACTGGCAGAATTTCGAACGATAGGATCTCCAGGCATACCACCGTATTCTACCAGAAATCCTTTGGCTTGAAAAGGTCCTGACGTTGCTGTCACATTGGGGAGGTCATTCCAAGCCCCTAAATTCCCAATACTGATATCTGTGATGTGAGCGTAGTCTTCATCACCAGCATTATTTGGTTCTGATTCGTTCCAATAAGCAAAATTGGGCGAACTGCCGTCTGCCAATCCATTCCAAAAAACGGTTCCTGCTTCAGGACCATCCATCCATTTCCAGACGCCTTCTGTTTGTTCATCCGAGCCACCAATCCATCCAACCCCTGGACTGAGTTCACCAATTAATTGGGCTTCATCCTCTTGCCCAAGAGAGGCCAAATACCCTCTCAAACCATAATAGGTGTTGAGTTTTGCTCGTTCTCGAGCTTGTTTCCATGTAATATTGGGAGCAGAAACATATTCATAATAGTGCCCTGTACTGGGAAGGTAATTGGCACTGCCCAATGTAATAGCGATGGTTTTGTCTGTGGCCGGTTCGGGGTTAGAACTGGTATAGACTACATTTTTTACAGCCAAAACAATATCAGAATAGGGAACGGGCATTCCTGTTTTGGATCGAATGCTCAATTTCGCCTCACTAATATTCCAACTACTCTCAAAAAGGGCCTCCATCCCCAGTAATTGAAGTTGGTCCTCTGCACTGTTATAGCCCGATACGATTTGAATGTATATTGCTGGGGCTTCATTGGTGTCAGGGTCTAAGATGGAAAATTCTGTAACGATTGGGAGTGTGCTATTGGGACAATAAGCTTGGTTTCCTTCGGCCTCCATTATAAGTCCTACCGCGTTTTCTTGAGCGGACGTTTGCCAATGGGTAATGCCAATTAGCAGGTATAAAAACCGCAAATAGAAGTAGCGGATAAAATTCATTCGAGTCAATAGTTATTTGCGAAGATAAGCTTCAAGGAGAATCCTTTTTTGTTTAAACTTAGAATTCGTTTCTAATCAAATTAAAGAAACGGGATATTCTTCTTTTAAAGACTGATGATTGGAATATTCTTTCAGTCATTTTAGTATGATTTTAACAAAGGCAAGGATGAGAATTCTTAACTTTATTCCATGCAAAAAAAACAATCATGAAACACCTATTTAGCGTGGTACTTCTCCTAGTAATCACTTTTACACTTCAAGCACAGGAATTTAGAGGACTCGACAAGAGTCCTTTGGATATGGCTAAGTTCCCTGTCAGCAATAGCGAAACCAATAAGCTCGTTCGTATTATCTATTCCCGACCTCAGTTAAAGGGACGCTCCGTTGCCAAACTTGCCCCCAATGGGAAAGTATGGCGAACAGGTGCTAATGAAGCCTGTGAGATTACGCTCTACATTGACATGAAATTGGGAAACACTAATATTCCTACGGGAAGCTATTCGCTATATACGATTCCAGGTGAAAAAGAATGGACAATAATAATCAATAAAGCGACAAATATTTGGGGTGCCTATACCTACAGTCCAGCTTTGGATCTAGCCCGAATTCAAGTACCCGTTCAAGAAGGAAAGAAATCAGTCGAAGCTTTTTCAATGGCCTTTGAAGCAGCAGACAACGGTGTTGACCTATATATGGGTTGGGACCAACTTCGTTTGAAAGTTCCATTCACCAAATAAGATTTTACTTAAAATCAATGAACCCCCTTTGGCGGGTTTTTTTATAGCTTTTTGGGAAAAGCCAATGAGAGGATAAGTGTTAGTCCTCCAAATCCAATATGGAGTAACTCGATCCAACGCCATTCATTGTTGGAAATCCCCATAGCCACACAATTACAGACAAAAAAGCCTCCTAGAAAAGTAAAATAATAGCGCCTGAAGTGTGATTTTTTTGTGTCTGATAGGTATGCGAATTTCCTGAAAGTTTTATTTAACAACAGTACGATTGCTATAGTCGTAGTCAAAATTAAGAGTCCTTCAATCATAATAAAAAATCTGGTTCTATCCAAATATAGAAAAAGTAAGAACTCGTATATTGAAACCACGAAACGCAATCATTATTCTATGACCCAAACAATTCCTCAAGTCGATTTACAACAGTTTTTATCGCAAGACCCTTCGGATCGTAACCAATTTGTTTCGAATTTAGGATCCGCTTTTAGCGATATAGGTTTTGTGGCATTAAGAGGACACTATCTGACTGAGGAACTGGTGACAGAGTTATATGATCAGATCATAGCTTTTTTTGATTTGTCGGAATCAATTAAGATGAAATATCATATTGCAGGTTTGGCTGGACAACGTGGATATACTCCTTTTGGTAAAGAAACGGCCAAAGGGTTTGCACATGCGGATTTAAAAGAGTTTTGGCATTTTGGACAGGACCTGTCCCTAGAAGACAATAAGGTTTTTCAATATCCAGCAAACTTAATAGTTGAGGAGCTTCCAGATTTTAATCGAGTTGGAAAAAAAGTATATGAGGCATTGGAACAAACAGCCATAGAAGTATTGAAGGCGATTGCCATATTTTTAGATTTAGAGCCGAACTACTTTCAATCTTTTGTTGAAAAAGGGAATTCGATTCTTCGTCCTATTCACTATCCTCCTTTAAAGAAAGCGCCAAAACAGGCTGTTCGTGCAGCTGCTCATGGGGATATCAACCTAATTACCCTTCTGATGGGAGCGCAAGGCAGCGGACTGCAAGTTCAGAATCGATCGGGAGAATGGATTGCTGCCAATGCTCAGGAAGGGGAGTTAATGATCAATATGGGTGACATGATGGCTCGACTAACGAACAATCGGCTTAAATCAACCATTCACCGGGTAGTGAATCCACCCAAGGCATTGTGGGGAAAGTCACGCTATTCCATTCCTTTTTTTATGCATCCCATGGCTCAGATGTCTTTGGATTGCCTTTCCAACTGCGTCAATGCTCAGAATCCATTGCAATTTGAACCCATTACAGCTGGGGCATTTCTTCACGAGCGCTTGATTGAACTGGGCCTATTAAAAGATTAACTTTTGATTTTGTTATGATTAAACAAAAATTTTAACTTGCTTTTACAATAAAATCCGAAGATAGTAGTTAGATAATATGAACAAACTTTGCCTTATGAAAACAAGATTACTTTTATTACTCACATTTGGAGTATTAACTTTCGGCTTTGCCCAAACGGCGGAAAAACCATGGCGCTTGACTGTTTCAGCCAATGCTATTGATGTTTATCCTGTAGGAGGTACCCCAAGCAGACTCTTTCCAGACGGTGCTCAAGGTGGCTTTTTTGATGATTTTGCTAATGTAGGAGATCATTGGACAATTGGTGGTCCCGCGATTTCTTTGGAACGCTATTTAAAAGGAAAATTTTCTATTGGAGCCATGTTGTCAGTTAATAATCTTACAAAAGTTGAGGGGATTAGTTCGGGAACAGAGTATCCTTACGTCAGTGCCGATGGATATCTAAAATTTAGTCCTTTGACGGGAAAAAAAATTAATCCTTTCTTCCTTGGAGGTTTTGGGATCTCAAGTTTTCAGTTTGCAAACCCCGATGATGAAAATGCACTTTTACTCTCTAAGAATGCTTCAAAGCAATTCTTGGGTGGTTTTGGATTGGACTTTCGTCTTTCACCCGCAGTGGCATTGAGCCTTCAGACCAACTTTAAAGGTGCCTACGAATTAGATGGTGTTCGTCATTTCCAGCATCAGGCTGGTTTGAGCTATAATTTTGGTGCTGGTGATCGTGACAAAGATGGAATTTCAGATGAAAAAGATAAATGCCCAGATGTTCCTGGATTGAAAGAATTTGAAGGTTGTCCTGATACAGACGAGGATGGTATTCCTGATAATGAAGATGATTGCCCTGAAGAAATAGGATCTAAAGAATTAAAAGGCTGTCCCGATAGTGATGGCGATGGTGTGGCTGATAAGGACGATTTATGTCCAGATGAAGCTGGTTCTATAGAAATGCAAGGCTGCCCTGACACAGATTCAGACGGTCTTCACGATGGTGTTGACGAATGTCCTGAGAAGGCGGGTCCTGAATCTAACAATGGCTGTCCTACAGAAGATAAAGATGGCGATGGTGTTCCCGATTCCGAAGACCAATGTCCAGATCAAGCAGGTTCGGCTGAAAAGAACGGTTGTCCTGACGTTTCCGATGCTGTAGTGTCAACGATGAATAGTTATGGCTCAATGATTAATTTCGTGGCTAGTAGTGATCGTATTCTTGGCAAAAAAATGTTCGACGTATTGGATAAAATAAAGAGTTTACTAGCAGAAAACCCTGGTGGAATCTTTATCATTGAGGGTTATTCTTCAAGCGATGGAGATACAGCTTACAATCAAGCATTATCTGTTCGAAGAGCTGAATCAGTTCGAAATGCTCTTATCAATATGGGGGTAGATCCCACACGATTAGAAATCCAAGGCTTTGGAGAAGCGAACCCATTAGATAGCAATGACACTTCAGAAGGTCGTGCCAAAAACAGACGTGTACAATTCCGTTTAAAATCAAATTAATAAAGAACCTAAGTTCGAAAAAAAAGCAGCGATTAATATCGCTGCTTTTTTGTTTTAAAACTGTTTAAGCGTTTTGATAGTAGCTGGTGGGTCTTCTGCTTTGAAGACATGTGAACCGGCGACAAGCACATCTGCTCCAGCCTGAATCAATGCAGCCGCATTTTGATTGGTTACGCCTCCATCAATTTCTATTTGAGTTGTGGCTCTTTTTTTTGCAATTAATGCTCTTAAGGCTATTGTTTTTTTGTAAGTATTTTCGATAAATGATTGCCCTCCAAACCCTGGGTTGACACTCATTAAACAGACCAAATCAATTTCTTGGATGATCGCTTCTAACACCTGAACAGGGGTGTGTGGATTTAGTGCCACACCCGCAAGCATTCCGCAACTTTTTATTTTCTGAAGCGTACGATGCAAGTGGGTACAAGCTTCATAATGCACTGTTAGTACAGCAGCTCCCAAATCGGCAAAGGTTTCGATATAGCGATCAGGGTCAACAATCATCAGGTGAACATCTAAGGGTTTTTGTGCAACCGTCTGAATGGCCTTTAGGACAGGCATTCCATAGGAGATATTAGGTACAAATACGCCGTCCATAATATCAATATGAAACCAATCAGCTTCACTCGCATTTACCATTTTACAGTCGCGTTCCAAGTTGCCGAAGTCAGCCGCTAGGATAGAAGGTGCAATTTTTGCCATAGTATATGAATAAAAAAGGCAACTCGAAAGTTGCCTTTATGTTTATCCTAAATAGGTTTTTAAGATCTTACTTCTTGAAGTATGCTTTAAACGTCGGATCGCTTTTTCTTTGATTTGGCGAACACGTTCGCGAGTCAAATCAAAAGTTTCTCCAATCTCTTCCAAGGTCATCGAGTGCTGATTTCCCAATCCAAAATACAAACGAACCACGTCAGCTTCTCTTGGCGTGAGCGTTTCTAGAGCGCGTTCGATTTCGGTACGAAGTGATTCGTGTAAAAGTGTTTTGTCTGGATTTGGAGATTCACCACTATTCAATACATCATAGAGGTTGGAATCTTCACCTTCTACTAAGGGTGCATCCATGGATACATGACGCCCGGAGTTTTTTAAAGACTCTTTTACGTCATTGACAGTCATGTCCAACTCTTTGGCTATTTCCTCAGCAGAGGGGGCACGTTCATGGGCTTGCTCCAAAAAGGCATAGGTCTTGTTGATCTTATTGATCGACCCGATCTTATTGAGTGGCAAGCGAACGATACGCGATTGCTCTGCTAGGGCTTGTAAAATAGACTGACGAATCCACCAAACGGCATACGAAATAAACTTAAAACCTCGCGTTTCATCAAAACGTTGCGCTGCCTTGATCAATCCCAAATTCCCTTCATTGATTAAATCGGGGAGGGTAAGCCCCTGGTTTTGGTATTGTTTGGCAACGGAGACAACAAATCGTAGATTGGCTTTAGTTAGTTTCTCTAAAGCTATCTGATCGCCCGCTTTAATTTTCTGGGCCAATTCTACTTCTTCCTCAGCCGTGATCAAGTCAACTTTACCTATTTCTTGTAAGTATTTATCTAAGGAAGCAGTTTCTCGATTGGTTACCTGCTTGGTGATCTTTAATTGTCTCATAGTTTACATTTGTTCTAGATGATACGAACTCAATTCAAAAAGGTTACAAAAAAAATTACTTTTTTTCGTCCCTATTATTGTCCTTACGCTCGGGTCTTGGTAGCAACGCTTTACGAGAAACTTTTTCCTTGCGTGTACGAGAGTCGATTCCGAAGTATTTTACTTCGAGTACATCTCCCATATTGACAACATCAGATACGTTTTCCGTGCGCTCCCAAGCCAACTCACTTACGTGAAGTAGCACTTCATTACCAGGCGCTTCTAGGTATTCAACAACTGCACCAAAGTCAAGCATCTTGATTACTTTAACTTCATAAGTATTGCCAACTGTTGGTTTAAAGGTAATGGAATCGATTTTGGCTTCGACCATTGCAATTCCTTCTGGAGAAGTTCCTAGAATTTCCACAATTCCTTCTTCAGTAACAGGATCTTCGTTGATAACGATGGTACATCCGGATTCTTTCTGAAGTTCTTGAATGACTTTACCTCCCGGCCCGATCAAAGCACCAATAAATTCGTTGGCGATGATACGGTTGATCATTTTAGGAGCATGTTCCTTAACAGTCTCTGCTGGACTGGAAATGGTAGCCTCTAAGTGATCAAGGATGTGCATACGGCCATCTTTGGCTTGCATCAAGGCTTGTGTCAAGATTTCATAACTCAATCCTTTGATTTTAATATCCATTTGACAAGCAGTGATTCCCTCACGGGTTCCTGTAACTTTAAAGTCCATGTCGCCTAAGTGATCTTCGTCTCCTAAGATGTCAGAAAGCACTGCATAGCGATCTCCTTCGGTTATTAATCCCATGGCAATTCCCGAAACAGGTTTTTCGATTTTTACCCCAGCATCCATCAAGGCCATGGTTCCCGCACAAACGGTAGCCATAGAAGAGGAACCATTAGATTCCAATACTTCAGACACGACGCGTACAGTGTATGGACAATCGTCGGGCATTACTTTTTTCAAAGCGCGTTGTGCCAAGTTTCCGTGACCTACTTCACGACGCGACGTTCCACGAAGTGGACGTGCTTCTCCTGTTGAAAAAGGAGGGAAGTTATAGTGCAAGTAAAAGTTCTCTTCTCCTTGCTCGGTGGGGAGGTCAATAATGTTGGCTTCTCTTGATGTTCCAAGGGTTACGGTGGCCAAGGCCTGTGTTTCCCCGCGCGTAAACACAGAAGAACCGTGAGTAGAAGGGAGGTAATCCACTTCACACCAAATGGGACGAATGTCTGTTGTTTTACGAGCATCCAATCGGATTCCATCGTTCAAAACCAAATCACGTACGGCTTTTTTCTGCGTACCACTAAAATACTTGGAAATTAAGGCTCCTTTTTCTTCGAGCTCTTCCTCAGAATAGCCTCCTTTAATTTCGTCTTTCAATTCTGAGAATAGCTGACTGCGCTCTCCTTTGGCCAAACCTTTTTTGGCAATTTCGTAGCATTTGTCATATGCCAATCCGTGGATATGAGTTTCCAAATCCGCGTCGTGGTCTTCTTCTTCGTATTCTCTTGTTTCTTTTTTCCCCACATCGGCAACAAGTTTTTCTTGTGCTTTGATTTGGGCTTTGATGGCTTCATGTCCAAAAGTAATGGCTTCTACCATTTCTTCTTCGCTGATTTCATCAAATTCTCCTTCTACCATGGCAACAGAATCAGAACTAGCACCGATCATGATGTCCACATCCGATTCGGCCAATACTTCTTTGCTTGGGTTGATGACCCATTCGCCATTCACGCGCCCTACGCGTGCTTCTGAAATGGGATTTTCAAAAGGGATATCAGAGAGTTGTAATGCTGTTGAAGCAGCCAATCCAGCAAGAGCATCAGGCATTACATTCTCGTCATGCGACATCAATTGGATCATGATTTGTGTTTCTGCGTGGTAATCCTTTGGAAACAAAGGACGCAGTACGCGATCCACAAGTCGCATTGTTAAAATTTCTTCATTACTAGGACGGGCTTCTCTTTTGAAGAACCCTCCTGGAAAACGCCCTGCTGCTGCGAATTTTTCGCGGTAGTCAATGGTCAATGGTAGAAAGTCAACGGGGCTGGCCTGACGAGCTGATACGGCTGTAGCGAGTAGCATACAGTCACCCATACGAACAACAACAGAACCGTCGGCCTGTTTGGCCAATTTCCCTGTTTCGAGAGTAATTGTTCTCCCGTCAGAAAGTTGAATTTCTTGTGTAAATGTTTTTGGAATCATAATTTAAATTGGTTAAACCTTAATGTTGTGTGTTGTGGCAACCAATGAAAAACTACAATTCAGTGTAGCAAGAAGTAGAATTATTTACGGATACCTAATTCCTTGATAATCTCACGGTAACGCAAGATATCTTTGGCTTTTAGATAGTCGAGAAGGCTTCTTCTTTTTCCTACCAAACGCACTAGCGAACGCTCTGTGTTAAAGTCTTTTGCGTTGTTTTTTAAGTGGTCAGAAAGGTGATTGATACGGTGCGAAAACAATGCAATCTGACCTTCAGTAGATCCCGTGTCGTTTTCAGATTTTCCGTATTTTTTGAAAAGCTCTTTCTTTTTTTCGTTTGTTAAGTACATGCCAATATTATTTAAATGATTTTTATGTATGCAAAATTGCCATGCAAAGATACACTTAATTGTCTGATAACAAAGTAAAACCTAAGCGCGGTAGTGTCGGTTCAATACCAAATCGAGATAGGCATTGATTTCTTCTTTGAGGTTTTTTCGATGAACGATTTTATCCAAGAATCCTTTTTCCAATAAAAATTCACTGGTTTGAAATCCTTCGGGTAATTCTTTACCTGTGGTATCTTTTACCACTCGGGGCCCAGCAAAGGCAATCAGAGCACCAGGCTCAGCAATATTAATATCACCCAGCATCGCAAATGAAGCAGTGGTACCACCCGTGGTTGGATTTGTGCACAATGATATGTAAGGAATTCCCGCCTCGGAGAGTTCGCTTAGCTTGGCGGCTGTTTTAGCCATTTGCATTAACGAAGTTGCGGCTTCCATCATCCGTGCACCTCCTGATTTTGAAATAACAAGTAAAGGAATCTGGTGCTGCAACGCATGATCTGCAGCGCGCCAGATTTTTTCGCCCATCACAGAGCCCATGGAGCCGCCAATGAAGGCGAAGTCCATACAGGCTACCACAAGTGGCTTGCCTTTAGAATTACCCACCGCAACACGAATGGCGTCGTTTAGACGGGTTTTCTTTGTTGCGGCTTTGATTCTATCCTTGTATTTTTTGGTATCCTCAAATTGGAGAAAATCTTTGGACTTGAGATTTGCTGCAATTTCAACGAATTTACTATCAAAAAGGATTTCAAAATATTCCTTGCTTCCAATTTGAACATGATAATCATCTTCGGGGCTTACATAATAATTATCCTCCAGTTCTTTGGTGTCAATGATTTTCCCAGTAGGGGTTTTATACCATAGCCCCTTTGGAGTATCTTTCTTTTCCTCCGTTTTGGTTTGGATTCCCTTTTCACTTCGTTTGAACCATGCCATAGAAAAAAGTTTAGTCTAATGTATTGACATTATTCAAATCTTCAAAAGCTTGTTTCAATCGTGCTTTGAGTGTTCCCTCCCCAAGACGAAGCCATTTTCTAGGATCGTAGTATTTTTTGTTCGGTTCTTCAGCTCCGTCAGGATTTCCAATCTGACTTCTCAGATAGTCCACCTTTTCGTTCATATAATCGCGAATCCCTTCCGTAAAAGCAAATTGGAGATCGGTGTCAATATTCATTTTGATGACTCCATATCCAATGGCTTCATTGATTTCTTCGTTGCTAGAACCGGATCCACCATGGAAAACAAAATCAACCGTATTGGGTGGTAAGTTGTATTTCTCACTGATGTATTCTTGAGAGTTCTTTAAAATTTTAGGGGTCAAAACTACATTTCCAGGTTTGTACACTCCATGAACGTTACCAAAGGCTGCAGCAACGGTAAAACGAGGGCTTACTTTTCGTAGTTCTTCAAAGGCATAAGCGACCTCTTCTGGCTGGGTGTAGAGTTTTGATTGATCCACGTCTGAATTGTCCACGCCGTCTTCTTCGCCTCCAGTAATTCCGAGTTCGATTTCAAGAGTCATGTCCATTTTGGCCATGCGCGTGAGGTATTCTTTACAGATTTCGATATTTTCCTCAAGGGGTTCCTCAGAAAGATCGATCATGTGTGAACTGTAGAGCGGTTTCCCATATTGTTTGTAATGTGCTTCGGAGGCATCCAACAAGCCATCAATCCAAGGCAATAGGTTTTTGGCACAGTGGTCTGTGTGTAGGATTACACTGGCACCGTAGGCTTTGGCCATTTCGTGAACGTGCTTTGCACCGGCTACGGATCCAGCAATGGCTGCTTTTTGTTGGTCGTTGGACAATCCTTTTCCAGCATTAAACTGTGCACCACCATTGGAAAACTGGATAATCACTGGACTGTTGAGCTCAGCGGCAGTTTCTAATACGGTGTTGATGCTATTACTTCCAATAACATTGACAGCGGGAAGGGCAAATCCTTTTTCTTTGGCAAGGGCAAATACTTCCTGTACTTGGTCACCTGTAAGTACCCCAGCGGGGATCTGATATTTCATTCAATTGGTTTTGGCAAAAATATTTAAATTTTTAGAATGGGTAATTAATTCCTACATTAAATACAGCTTTCTTAAAAGCATATTCACTTCCCCAGCGGTCTGCCCTGGATAAAACTGGATTATAGGTTTTGAAAGCGGTGTCAAAACGAAACACAAAAAAGTCAAAATCGTATCGCAAACCGAATCCAGATCCTATGGCAATTTCATCCAAATCTTTCCATCCGTCCCATCTTGAGGCCGGGTCTTGAACATTATCCCAAAGATTCCAGATATTTCCCGCATCGACAAATAGAGCTCCTTTGAGGTTACCAAAGATGGGGAAACGATATTCCATATTGGCTGCTAGTTTAAAATTGGCTTCGTTGAATTCATTTAAATTTTGACTACTTCCTGGGCCCAAACGGTAGGCTTTCCAAGCGCGATTATCATTGGTTCCTCCTGCAAAATAGGACCGCACGAATGGGATATTTGTTGCATTGCCATAGGGCACAGCCATTCCAATAAAGCTTCTAAAAGCAAGGACTCGCTTGGTTCCCACTCGGAAGTGCTTGATGTAATCAATCTCTGCCTTAAAATATTGAGAAGGCTCCACTCCCGAAAGATCAAAGCGACCATTTTCATTAGGAGGGGTTCCCGTCCATTTTAATAAACCGTTGAGAAGATTACCAACCCATTCCAAACGAAGTCGGAATTGAGAAAAATTTTCATCCAAAAGGCTTTGCTGGGTATTACTATTAAAACTGAAGGAGGATCCTACTATAAGATTGTTGACTGTCAGTCGTTGTTGGCGTTCTCGAATCCCTAGTATTTTGGAATAATCCTCGGAGTCTGTAGGAGTTCCTGAGGTAGAAAGGACTTGATCAAAGAAAGCCTCCGTACCGCTAGGGATGATCAGATTATTATCGGGATTGACAAGTTCTCCGTTGGTGTTGTAGACCTTCGCTAGGCTGTTGAGTCGATCATAGCTATTGCGATAAACATTAAAGTAGTTGTCTATATTTTTATTGTTGACGAATTCTATTTCTGCAATCCGAAGCGCCATTTTTTGATTTTGCTTGGGTTCCCAGTTGATCTCATAAGTAGCAGCAAAGTATTGTTTGTCCAGACCAATGTTTTCTTGAATGGCAAAGCCAAGGCTCAAATCGGTATTGGGATTCATTTTTTTAGTAATCACTCGATCTAAGTTGATCGGTAACAGCAAGCGAGGAAACCGAATACTTAAATCGGTTCCCAACTCAAAGAGATCAAAGAACCGGCTGATTTGTTCAAAGTTGTTGGAAGAAGCTCCAAACGAAGACTGTATACCAATATTAATAATTTCAGCTCCTTTGAGCATATTACGTATGGCTGTGGAAGTTCCCAACCCCAATCCAAAGAATTGAATATTGGAGTGTGATAAATCAAAGTCGAGGCCTAAAGAGAACTTCTCTTTTGGGTTTAAAACAATATTGGTTTCCAAGGATGGAAGGGAATCCGACAAGGGGCGATAGGTGATACTAGGGTATTTAAAATTTTCAAGGTTATTAAAATAGCGGTAGGTCAGCAGACGTTCTTGATCGCTATATACGCTATCTAGCTGAACAAACAACGGATTGGTCAAGGCTTTGGGGCGATATTTTAAAGGCCCCTTGGAATAAATATGAATTCCATTGTAGGTGGTGCTGTCAGTATAACTATCCAATCCTGCTCCCAATTGTTGGGATTCCACAAAAATATTGATGCGTTTTATACGATGGATTTTATAGGGTTGGGTTATGAGGCTGTCTCCCACGCGCTGCTGTGGATTGTTGATGGCCAATTCAACACCAATGGTTTTGTCTTTTCCAGTACTGTCAATAGCCGCCTTGAAACGAAGGCTATTCTCTTGAAAATTATAGACCCCTGCTTCTCTAAAAAGTGTCAAAATACGTTTTCGCTCTGCGTCAAAATCAGCAATATCAAATCCTTGCCTTGGTTTTAGAAAGCTAGCCTCTTTGGATTGTTCAACCAGTGTTTCTAATTCTTTGGCAGCGATTGAAAATTGAATACTGTCTAGGCGGTATTGTTCCCCCTTTTCAATGTTATACTGAATGCTTGCCTTTTGGCTTTCTTCTGTTTGAACAGAGGAGGACACGTTAACATCAAAAAACCCTTTGTTTTTAAAATACTGTGAAAGGCGTTTGGTGTTGCGTGAAATGTTGGTGCTATCCAAAAGTACGGGTCTGGATCCAATGTCTTTTAACCATTGATTGCTGAGTTTTTTATAACGGAGTAGCTGATTGAGTTGCTTGGAGGATAGGATATTTTCCCAGCGCTTTTTGCGTTTTTCTTTTTTATAGAGCCAATTGTTAAAACTGGAATCTGGATCTTTAAATGCTAATTGATGAAAAAAGATTTCAAACGGGATTCCTAGAAAAGTATTATTAGGAGGATCAACCAGCAGGTCAATGGCTGGGCTGTTGGGCTTAACCTCTCCATTGATGTGTAAGGTGTTTTTTTGAAGCAAATAACGCCCCTCATCCAAATTCTTAGTACTACTACATTGTAGGAATAAAAAACTTGAAAAAGATAGAATGATTACATTTGAAGCGTATCGACGCACCGCAACTCCGTTTTGCGTTCAAATGTACAGCTTTTCATGCTACCCAAAACCCTCCTCAAACAAATCGCTCAACTCGGGCAAAAGAAATTCAGAGATCAATCGCATTGTTTTGTCGTTGAAGGACAAAAAAGCGTTCGGGATTTCTATGACCAAGGGTGGGGGTGGGAAGGGCTTTATGCGACCACCCCACAAGAAGATTTGCCTTTTACACAGATCAGCCTGGCTGAAATGGGGCGCATTACTCAGTTCAAAACTCCCAGTCCAGTGTTAGGGGTTTTTAAGAAACAAAAAGAGCTCTTACTACCAGAGAATGAATCTGTTTTGGTTTTAGACCAGATCCGTGATCCGGGAAATTTGGGGACCATTATTCGACAAGCAAGCTGGTTTGGGTTTCAACATGTGCTTTGCAGCAAGGATTCTGTGGATTGTTATAATCCGAAAGTGGTTCAAGCTTCCATGGGGGGACTGGCGCGCGTGGCTTGTCACTATGGGGACTTGATTTCATTTCTTTCACAAACGCAATTGGCAGTCTATGGCGCCGGCTTAGAAGGAAAATCAACCTACAAGCACTCCTTTAAAACCCCAGCCGCTATCGTTTTTGGTAGCGAATCACATGGATTTTCTCCGGCCGTTGCAGCAACTATTCAGGAATGGATCACCATTCCTTCGGTTCATGCGCAAAGTGTTGAAAGTTTAAATATTGCTTCGGCTTCAGCTATAGTTCTTTCGGCCTTTGCCCAGTCTTAGTGGCTATTCAAAAACAAGATTTACAACCACGCCTCTGCTAACCATGTTAGTGATATTCCCTGTCCAAGGACTGTTGGGTGTGTTGTCGGGAATCAATTCGTTTTGTAAGGAAAAAATCCCTCGTATGGAGGGTGAAAATTTGAAGTAGAACAAATAAAAATCAAAACCAATACCAATTTCATAATTCAAATTTTGACTTTCGGTTCGGAAAACATTACTGAGATTGTCGTCCGTATTTTTTTTGTTGCTGGAAAGATTGAAATCAGTCGAAACCCCAGCTAATAAAAAAGGACGAAAGTTGTTAATTCTTTGAGCGCTTATTTTGATCAATAAGGGAAGGTGGATATAGGTGGACTTTATTTCTCTATAGCGGTCATCTTCGGTTTCAAATCCTGATAACTCGGGATAGAGCAATTCACGCTGAGCATAATAAAGCCCGGGTTCTAATCGGAGGTTTAGAAATTGATTGATTCGCAAATCACCAATGAGTCCAATGGTAAAACCCGTGCCGGGAGTAACTTCAATATCAGGGAAGTTGTTTCGATAGTAATCGGGGTTGTAATCGAAATCAAAATAATAATTGTTGACACCTACAAAATAACCATAATGAACAAATCGATCATCAAATTTGGGTAGATTTTGGATGCGTTCTCGCACTTGCGGATATTGCGCAAAGAGTACGAGGCCTCCACAAACACTTAGTAAAAGCGCAAAGAGTAGTTTATGTCGTAGGTTTTGTTCCACAGTAAATAGATGCGACCCCAAACGTTTGTGGGTGATTCGCTACCTTTATAAACCCAATTTTTGACAAAATATTGTTGAAGGCTGTTCCATAAGGAAAGTGCGCGGCCGATTCGGCCAGATAATCATAGGCAGAACGGTCTTTGGAGAGCAGTCGTGCCATTCGCGGCATTAACCAACCGGCGTAGAATCCATAAAATTGTTTGAAAGGGAATCGGGTAGGAACAGAAGTCTCTAGCACTAAGAGTGTCCCTTCGGGCTTGAGCACTCGAAAAATTTCTTCCAGTCCTTTTTCAAGGTTTTCAAAATTTCGAACCCCAAAAGCAACAGTGACCAAATCAAACGTACTGTCCTCGAAGGCTAAGTCTTCACTATCGCCCAAAACCATCTCAACGGTATTTTGAAGGCCTTTTTTGTCAACTTTTTCTTTTCCCAAAGCGAGCATTCCCGGGGAAATGTCAAGCCCTACAATTCTTTGAGCACTGGTTTGGGTCAGTGCTACTGCAAGATCTCCAGTGCCTGTGGCAATATCCAAAGCGGCTTCAATCTTATTTTTTTGAGCCATTTTGATCAGTTTTTTGCGCCATCGGATGTCAATGCCTAGTGAGATGATCCGATTTAAAAAATCATATTCACCAGAAATGGCATCAAACATCTGTGTTACCTGGGCTTTTTTGGAAGCCTTTGAACCGGCATAGGGAGTCACTTTCTTTTTCATGCGCTGCAAAGATAGAAGATTTAGGAGGGCTTTTGAGAGAATTTTAGACCCAGCGTTCCCCTTTTTGTATATTTGTAGTGTATTTTCTTACTTCTATGAAAATAATCATCGCCGGGGGTGGCGAAGTGGGCTTTCATTTAGCCAAGCTGCTATCCTTTGAGTCATTAGATATCACGCTTATTGATACCGATAAGGAGCGTCTTACCTATGCTGAGAATCATCTGGACATCAAGACCCTCAAGGGCAATGCCTGTTCGTTGCGTATCATCAAAGAAGCCAGGGTAGGTACTGCCGATTTGTTTATTGCTGTAACTTCTGAAGAAACAGCAAATATTACGGTTTGTGCCTTAGCAAAACAACTGGGCTGTAAGCGGACCATTGCACGAATTTCAACCATTGAATTTATAAAGGAAAACGATTGTATCAATTTTGAGAAGTTGGGGATTGACGAGTTAATCTCTCCAGAGGCTCTTGCAGCAGAGGAAATCCATCAGCTTTTAGATCAATCGGCTTTTAGTAATAGCTATGCGTTTGAGTCTGGAGCACTTACCTTAATTGGAACAACCTTAGGGGATGCGGTTCCTTTTGTTGGTAAAAGTGTCAAAGAAGCGGCTTCCATTTTTCCGGATGTACACTTTATGCCGATTGCACTGCAACGTCGGGGAAGTCAATCAACCATAATTCCCCGTGGAGACACTGAATTTGAAGCGGGAGATCGTGTTTTCTTTACTACTTTACAACAGGGAGTAGAGGAGATCTATAAATTGACAGGGAAAGTCAAAAAAGAAATTAAAAATGTGATGATTCTTGGCGGGGGTAAAATTGGAGCGAGTACTGCACGACGCCTGGCAGATGAGAAATTTAATGTTACCCTAGTAGAGCAAAACAAAGCCAAAGCCATCACTATTGCGGAAGAACTCTCCAATATTATGGTAATCCATGGAGATGGTCGCAGTGTGGAACTGCTCGATGAAGAAGACCTCGAGACTATGGATGCGTTTATTTCTGTAACAGAAAATTCAGAGACCAATATCATGACCTGCCTTATGGCTAAGTCAAAAGACGTGACAAAAACCATCGCTTTGGTCGAGAACATCGATTATTTTCAGTTGTCACAGTCCATAGGGATTGACACTTTGATCAACAAAAAACTTTTGACAGCCAATACTATTTTCCGCTACATCCGGAGGGGAGAGGTGGTAGATATGACCACGCTAAGCCATTTGAATGCAGAACTATTGGAGTTTATTGTCAATGCAGATTCTAAGGTTAACGGTCAAAAAATAAAAGACATTGATTTTCCGCGAACCGCTACCATCGGAGGGGTTGTGAAAGAAGGAGAGGGGATCATTGCTTTGGGAGACTATGTTATTGAAGCTGGCGATCGCGTCTTGGTGTGTTCGCTTCCACGCTCTATCAAACGAATTGAAGGTTTGTTCCGTTAATCCATGTTTCACAAACTTAATTACAAAGTAATCTTGCAGCTTTTGGGCGTTTTGTTAACGTTTAATGGCGGCCTGATGCTTTTGGCTGTTGGCATGAGTTGGATGACCCAAGACCAGGCCACGCAACAGTTGTTGACTGCTGCTGTTTCTGTTCTCCTTTTAGGACTATTTTTATTGATAGCTTTTCGAGAAGCACAACCACAAATTCAAAAAAGAGAAGGGTATCTGGTGGTGAGCCTAGGCTGGCTGGTAATGACTCTTACGGGAATGCTGCCCTATTTGATGACCGATAGCGTTCCCAGTATTTCTCATGCTTTTTTTGAAACCATGTCAGGCTATACCACTACGGGAGCCACTATTTTTGATGATATTGAAAGTTTGCCCAAAGGATTATTATTTTGGAGGAGTATTACTCATTGGATTGGGGGAATGGGGATTATTGTATTGACCATTGCTATTTTGCCCATCTTGGGTATCGGGGGGATGCAGTTATTTGCTGCGGAGGTTCCGGGTCCTAATAGTGATAAATTGCACCCACGAATTACGGACACAGCCAAACGCTTGTGGTTGCTTTACTTTGGTTACACCTTGGCAGAAACCCTTTTGCTGTGGTTTGCTGGGATGTCTTTTTTTGACGCTATCAACCATGCAATGAGTACATTGTCTACGGGTGGATTTTCTACTAAGAATAACAGTATTGCATTTTGGAACGATCAACCGTTGATTCAGTACATCATTTTATTTTTTATGCTCGTAGCTGGAACCAATTTTGTTTTGAGTTATTTTGGATTCACTGGGAATTTTAGAAAGATTTTCAAGGATATTGAGTTTCAATATTATCTGTGGTTCATCGGTTTGTTTACTTTATTTGTAACCAGTGTTTTGCTTTTGCATCCCACTGCTCCCGGGGCTTCTACAACCCATCCTCAGCTTTGGGGTCAAGCAGAAAGTGCCTTTCGTCATTCGCTCTTTCAAGTAGTTGCCATTATCACGACCACTGGATTTGTAACGGCAGACTTTACCGCTTGGGCTCCCTTACTTACACTAACTTTCTTTGGACTGATGTTTGTCGGAGGATCTGCTGGATCAACTTCTGGTGGAATCAAGGTAGTACGTCATCTGTTAATGATTCGCAGTGGTATTTTGGAATTCAAACGGGCACTTCATCCCAATGCAATTCTTCAGGTACGCTATAATAATCGTGTTGTGAGTGAAGGTATTGTCCAGAATATTCTTGGCTTTTTCATCCTCTACTTACTTTCATTTATCATCGGAACCCTAGGCTTTGCGATGATGGGATTTGATTTTGAATCATCGGTAGGGGTTGCGGCTTCTTCTTTAGGAAACGTAGGACCCGCCTTAGGGGTTTTTGGTCCCGTAGAAAACTATACTGCTCTACCATCTATAGGACTTTGGTGGTCTTCTTTCTTAATGCTTCTAGGTCGTTTGGAACTCTTTACGGTGTTGATTTTACTGACTCCTTTTTTCTGGCGTAAAAATTAATAGTCGTATTTCTTTCCCCACAACTGTTGAAGCCATTTTCGGATACTATTCTCCTTGGCATTTTGACCGGGTTCATAAAAACGGGTCCCTTCAATGGCTTCTGGAAGGTAGTTTTGTTTTACAAATTGATGAGGGTGGTCGTGTGGGTATTTGTAATCCATTCCGTGCCCGAGTTCTTTGCTGAGTTTGGTGGGGGCATTTCGTAAATGAAGAGGTACTGACAAGTTGGTGCTTTTTTCAACTTCCTCCAATGCTTTGTCGATAGCCAAATAACTGGCATTGCTTTTGGGAGAGGTAGCGAGGTAGACAGTACATTGACTCAAAAGAATTCGCGCTTCGGGCATGCCTATGACCTGAACAGCATTAAAGGTGGTTTGGGCAAGAACCAGAGCATTGGGATTCGCATTACCGATATCCTCACTGGCTGCAATCAATAATCTACGGGCGATAAATTTGATGTCTTCTCCGGCTTTTAGCATCCGTGCAAGCCAATAAATAGCTGCATTAGGATCACTTCCTCGAATCGATTTGATAAAGGCCGAGACAATGTCATAATGTAGATCTCCGTTTTTATCAAACTGAACGGCATTGGTTTGAAGTGTTTTTTTAATTTTCTCGTTAGTGATTTCAATGGAGGCATTGGTATCAAATGAAAAGACAACAAGCTCCAAGAGTGTTAAGAGCTTACGGGCATCTCCACTTGAATATTGAATCAAGGCCTCTGGATCTTCCAAGTGAATTGTTTTTGTTTTGAGCAGTACATCTTGGGTAAGTGCTCGTTCCAAAAGATTTTTTAATTCATCTAGCAAGAGGGGTTTTAGGGTAAAAACTTGACAACGCGAAAGCAATGCCTTGATGACCTCAAAACTCGGATTTTCAGTAGTGGCTCCTATAAGGGTAATAATCCCCTTTTCAACGGCTCCTAGGAGAGCGTCTTGCTGGGATTTACTAAACCGATGAATCTCATCAATGAACAATAAGGGATTTTTATCGGTAAAAAGTCCCCCTTGATTTTGAGCTTTGTGAATAATTTCACGGACTTCCTTGACACCTGCATTAATAGCTGACAATTCATAAAAAGGCCGCTTTTTTTCTCCAGCAAGTAGTTTGGCTAGGGTGGTTTTTCCTGTGCCAGGCGGTCCCCAAAGAATCATGGAAGGAATAAAGCCTGATTGAATGCTTTGATACAATGCTCCGTCAGGTCCTACCAAATGTTTTTGCCCCACATAGTTCGCCAGGCTTTTAGGTCGCATTCGTTCGGCAAGGGGAGGCGATTGTTGCATGCTGTTTTAGTCTGTTGATCCGTGGTCGCGTTGACGTATTATTTCATAGAGAATCAGCCCTGTAGCGACAGACACATTGAGTGATCCTACTTTGGATACCATAGGCATCCGTACGCTACGATCTAATAGCTTTAAAAGACTGGGATGTATGCCTTTTTCTTCGGAGCCCATGACAACGGCTATTGGTCCTTCTAAGGGGCGGTTATAAGCGATTTCCGAAGCTTTCTCGTCTAATCCTACTGTAGGGATGTCATGTGCTTGTAAAAGAAATATAGCGTCTTTCAGATGACTAACCTTGGCAATGGGGACTTCAAAAATAGCACCGGCTGAGGTTTTAACTGTTGTCGCATTGAGTGGTGCGCTTCCCGATTCGGGTAGCACTACACAGTGAACCCCTGTGGCAGCTGCCGATCGAAGGATGGCTCCTAAGTTGTGCGGATCTGTGATGTGATCCAAAAGCAATAGAAGGGGCGTGTCTTCTCCGAAGCCTTTTTCTAAGATGTCCTCTAAAGAATATACCGTTACCGGGGATATACGGCCCATGACTCCCTGATGATTTTCGTTTTTGTAAGCGTTGAACTTTTCTTTGGGTACATAGCTAGTAGCAACACCTTTGGCGCGCAGTTTGTTTTCAAGTTGACGTAGCAACGTACTTTTATCACCTTGCTGAATCCAGACCTTGTCGAGGGTCTGGTCGTTTGCGAGGGCTTCTTGCAAGGCGTGAATACCAAATATTTGTAATGATTTGTCCATAGCTTTTGTGTCTTTAGCAAAGATGCTTAATTCCCCTGGATTTGTTGAAAAAAAAAAGAGACCCGAAGGTCTCTTTTTTTTTGAAGAGTAGTTTCTATAATGTACAGAAATCAATACCAACATTAATACTACCCACTGAAGGGCTTGGACCATTATCGGTAACAATACCGTTTGGTGCCGTAATCTGGTATGTAACTTCTTCATCCCAATCTCCAGATTTAAAGCTAAATACAAGACCAATAGCGTCTGAAGGCACTTCGATTGAAAAAGAGCCCGATGATCCGGTATCAATAGCATAAGGAGTAATAACACCATCAAGGTTCACTTCTATTGCGGCTCCGTTCCATCCGTCACCATAAGCATCCTGCATATCGATAGTCCATGTTCCTGTCAAAGGAGGACAAACCACACTACCACTGTATCGGAAAGGTGAAACGAAGGCAGAACTACCTTGAATCTTTGGCCCTACGTTATCAGAGGTAAATGTTCTTCCATCAGTTGTATTAAGAACCAATCGCATGAGGAATATATCCCCTCCATATAGTTGATCCGATGTAACACCGATGGCAGACATTGCAGTTCCGATGTTCATAGAAACAGTTCCTTGCAATTTTCCGTTTGCTCCCGCTGAAAAATTCGAAGCAGAAACATTTCCAATAGATGCTTCATTAAATGTCAGGACTTTACCAGCAATGGGTGTAGCATCGACAAAAGAAGCGTAAATATCAACAGACTCCATTGTGTCTTGACCTAGGAAGTCATCAAACTCCACTTGAATAGACATAGTGGCTGCCGAAGGATTAGTGATATCGATCGCAGGAAGCGCTTTGCTTAATGTTCTTAAAATAGCTCCTGACTCGATTTTTGTAATATCTAGCCTGTCTAAATCGTCATCTTTACATCCCGTTAGGGTTAGCAGTGATACGAATAAAAGGCTTGAGTAAAGTTTTATTTTTCTCATGATTTGTAATATTTAGTTTATGAAACCAGTATCAGGATTGTTGTCCCAAAACACTTTTGTTGTCACGTCGTCTTTTTGCGTAGCATTCAAGTTAAACAAAGTGTAATCGTCTGGGTAGTAGAAAGAGCGTAAATAATTGTTTACAGGCTCTCTAACAAGCGGCTGACCATCATCTGGTTTCCCAGTTCTTCGGTACGTATTGTATGCTTCTACTCCGTTTCCGTATAGGGCCTTGAAATATTCTTTTTCAATGATATTCAATTTCCCATCAGCACTTGCTGCAGTGTAACGTCCCATAATTTCAGTTACATAAGCATCAACATCGTCCGATGTTGGAACATAGTTAGCATCTGCAAGGTCAGATCTGAAATTCATAACCTTAGAAATACTTTGTCTAATTCCTTCTTCTAGTAAAGCTGAAGCATCACCGGCAAAGCTTGTTTCCAAGGCCAATTCCGCTAGCATAAAGTGAACAAAGCTAGACAACATGATTGGCTCAATACCAGCTCCTTTAGTACCAATGCTTCGATCTGCGATGGAAGTGAATGAATTGTCATCAAACTGGCCTCCCACTGGGTAAAGTCCCCAAGCAGTTCTGAGTGTAGTATCTGGTGGGATACCGAAATCATAACCATGATCACGTCCCCAATATCCTGGATAAGTAGCAAATTCATTTAAGTTGCAATAAATATTAGTAAATCCAATATGTGCAGGTGGAAGCGTTCCAAAACAAGATTGTTCTACCGTGTTTTGAGGACCTATAGCACGCTGTCTGTAAAAATAATAGCGTCTTCTAGGATCTTCATTATCGGTGTCAGAAGAAATGTACTGCATAAACGTGTTTGATTGGTAATCTTCCGAACCCGTTCCTTCAAGGAAGTTTCTAGCAAATATAGGATGTCTACTATCAGGGTTGGTATCGTTAGATCCAAACTGAAACTGGAAGTCATCAGCAGCAGTGCTTATAAAGTTACCAGATCCCACAATTGATGCGATTTGACTAACGGAATTAGACTCATCAATTAATCGGGTCTGTAGATAAAGCTTCAACTTTAAAGTATTTGCAAATTTGATCCACTTTGCTTCATCTCCACCGTAGTAAAAATCAGCATCCGGTAATTTCGTTTCCTCAAGATTTAAGTTCGCGATTGCGGAGTCTAAAAGCGTAATCAGGCTCGCATAAATATCTTTACCTGAATCAACCGCTGGGTTAAAAATTTCAGGATCGTTACTTTCAGAGTAAGGAATATCACCTAAATAATCTACCAAGGTAGCTATTACATAAGCTTCAGCAATTTGCCCGATAGCGTAGTGGGTGTGTAAACCATCTTCTTCTGCATATTTCTTCAATGCTCTTACGTCAGGGAGTATTCCCGAGTAAGCAATATTCCATGCATCGTTTAGATCTGATGGAGCATATGCGTTTTGGTATAATGGTCCAAACATGTGCAAAATACGGGTAACTTCTTGACCCGGTTCAGAAACCTCAAAGAAGAAATCTCTTAAATCCAACTGAATTGAATTGACATAAAATTCTGGGTTTGCGTTGGTTTCATTCAAGGCATTTGGAGAATCCAATAGATCTAAATCCATTGTTTCACAACCTTGCAATGCAATTATCCCTGAAAGTGCAAAAATTAAATTTCTAAGTTTTATATAATTTTTCATTTTTCAATTTTTAAAATGATGCATTAATCGTAAATCCATATCGCTTAGAACTTGGCCCTGAAAAGTATTCAATACCAATATTGTTTCCAACACCTGTGGAAAGTGTATTGGTGTCAAAGTTTACACCTTCAGGGAAGTTTACGGCCTTGTACCATAGGTTCGTTCCTGATACTGCGATATTAAGTGAACTAAAAGGTAACTTGTCTAAAAGTGCTCCTTTAAAGTCATATCCTAAAGAGATTTCTCTCAATCTGATTGTTGTACCGTCCCATACTTCTAGTTCGTCAGTACCCAACCAGTTACTAAATGCGATATCCGTTGCTCCAATCTGAGTAGTGTTAGGAGATCCATCAACATTTACACCCGGTAAAATATAAGTTCCTAATCTATCGAAAGGAAAATCAATAATACCTCTACTTAACAATGTTACAGCTTGCTTAGAGAAAATATCTCCACCATGTCTGTAACCCATTCCAACGTTCAACTTAAAGTTTTTGAACTTAAAGGTGTTGTCAAAATTCAGCAAGAAGTCAGGATTTGGATCACCGATAACAACATCTTGCGGATCGATAATGTAGTTTCCTGTAGCAGCATTAATTACTTTATTACCAGCATCATCTCTTCTAATTTTATCACCAATCAAAACACCGAAAGGCTGTCCTACGATGGCAGCATTTTTTGTATCTGCGTTAAAATAGTTACCGATGATAATTTGATCGATTCCTTCAGGTAAGCTAGTAACCAATGATTCGTCTGCATAGAAATTAATATTGGAATTCCAAGACAAGCCATCGTATTGTTGAATTAGACTTAAGTCTAAATCAAGCTCTACCCCTTGTACTTCTAAATCACCTCCATTAAGGGTCGTACGAGTAAATCCGGTAGATGGATCCAAGTCTTTGTTGGTAATCAAGTCTTTCGTTTTCTTGTTAAAGTAACTAAGGTTGATTCCTACTCTGTTGTTAAACATTCTTGTATCCATTCCTATTTCAAATTCAGAAACCAATTCAGGTTTTAAATTTGGGTTTCCTAGGAAATTACTTGTTGTATTCGCAGAATTTAATGAACCGCCTGGTGATATAAATGCTCTTCCGGTAAGAGATAGCGTATTTCGCGTATTGTAAGCAGATGGGAATCCAGCAGAGGATCCATATCCTAATCTAAGTTTTAAATAGTCTAAGAACGTAGCGCTATCAAGTTCTTCAAAAAAGTTAGAAGCAATGAAAGATAAACTACCAGATGGATACAGAATAGTATTATTTACTTCTTCTAAGGTTGATGTCCAGTCATTACGAACAGAACCGTTCACATACAGATAATCGTCATATGCAAGCGTCAAATCTGCAAACACACCGTAAACATTGACTTTGTTTTCATACTGCAATTGACTACCGCTAAAGGTATTGGTTGCAGATGCATCTTCAAAATTCCAATGTTTTAGTGTACCGTAAGCAATTTGTTTATTACTCTCTAAACCATCTTGCGAGTAACTCACAGAGTTGGAGTTAAATCCAACCACAGCTGTAAACCCTATTAAGTCAGTAAACTGTTGTTTGATATTTGCACTAACGTTGTGGTCAATAATCATGTTATTGATATTCGTAGTACGGTAAATACCTAGACGGTTACCATCAACACCTCCTTTGTTTTGGCCATACTCCTGTGCCTCAGTAAATGTATCAATACCATATCGGTAAACAACATTGATGTCATCTGTGATATCATACTTGAGGTTTGCATTTCCAAAAAAGCGGTTGGTTCTGTTTCTTACTTTACTATTATCCACAGTCCAACGAGGGTTTTGGATAGAGTTTGAAGTTCTATAGTAAAGGGATCCACCATCAGCTCTTTGATAAGGCATACCCATCAGATCAACACTTCGAGGGGTATACATTAAGTCTCCAAAGATCGAAGCACCATCACCTTCAACCCCACTACCTCGTGATGCGGCAATCGGGGGACTTTTCATGTCACTCAAGGCATAGTTTAAACTAGCGTTAACCGTTAGCTTATCTCTTTTGATAGAACCACCAACACTTAAGTTATCTTTTGCAAGGCTATTACCTGGTGTAAACCCTTCATCAGTTGTTTTGGTATAACGTACGTTATAAGTAACACCGTTGCTACCTCCGTTTAAACCTACAGATGTAGAGTTAAATACACCTGTTCTGAAGAAGTTAGGTACACTTTGGTAAGGCTTGTATTCGTATTCTGAAGCAGCTATATCTTCGTATCCTGCGATGTATGCAGGTACGTTGTTAATTGAGAAAGGGTGCTTGATGAATACTCTTCCATCTCTGATATCAGTTAGCTGTCCTAACCAAATATTAGGATTGGTATCCCCAAACTTAGGTCCCCAGTTACTAAAGTACCAGAAAAACTCCTGGTCGAAACCATTTCCATACTCATTTTGATACTCTGGTAAATGTGGATCACTAAAAAATGTAGAGTTCGACACACTTACTTTGGCTTCAGCCTGCTTAGCAGTAGTGTTGTTGGTAGTAATTAAAATTACACCATTTCTACCACGGTTACCGTAGAGAGAGGTTGCACTTAAGCCCTTTAGGATATTGATCTCTTTGATGTTGTTAGGATCAAGGTCCAAGAATCTACTCGTTTGTGTACCATCATCGAAAAAAGCGGATTGGTTATTTGTATCGCTTCCAAAAGGAACACCGTCAACAACAAAAAGCGGTTGATTGGATCCTGTAATCGAAGAATATCCACGAATCACAATGTTAGTAGAGGATCCAGACAGACCATTTGAAGCCGTAATATTAACCCCAGCCGCTTTTCCTCGCATTAGTCTTCCAATATCACTTGAAGGTCTATCAGTAACTTGATCTGACTCAACTTTTGAAATTGAATATCCTAATTGTGCTGCCTCCTTTTCAACCCCTAGGGCAGTTACTATAACTTCCTCTAGTTCGTTGGCTTGTTCGAGAGAAATTTGTAGATCTCCTGAAGCCGGTGATTCAGCTGTTTTGTATCCAACAAAACTGATTTCAAGAACATCTTCTTGAGAACCTTCAATCTGAAAATTTCCGTCAAAATCAGAGCTTACTCCATTTGAAGTGCCTTGAATAAGAATTGTAGCACCTGGAAGAGGTACTCCTTGGTCATCAGTGACCGTACCAGTGATGATTTCTTGCGCTATTGCAAATTGCAATGAGAGCAAAGAAAGCAACAGTAGTTTGCTTAAGCTTTTCATACTTTAGTTTGATTAATTAAAAATATAGTTAGCATTTTTCGAACCGCTAATTTATTTATATTGTTAATAAAAACAAAGCGAAATGTTAAAAAGTGTTAACGTCTGCCGTCTACACTTTAAACATTTTAACCTAATGTATTGTAATATAATAGCTTGCGATTTTTTTAAATACGTCTTTTATTCGTGACACAATTCGAATAAATAATGTAAATCATCAGAACTACTGGTTTTTAACTTTTCTGTTTTAAGAAGATTTTTTAACGCTTTTTCTTTATCAATTTAATACTTTTTAAAGCCCACTTTTACTTTTTTTAAGGAGCGTATTATGACTTGATCCATTTGTTAAATAATTGATTTTGTTCTCTTGGTTTGCAAGATAATCTTATAGGATATTGGCCTGAAAAGCCTTAAGGAAAGCTTCGTTTTGATTGCTTGAAAAATGAAAGAATACATTCGTTGCTTACAGTTATGATTTGCTGTTAATAGTAATCAGACAGAACGATTACGGCTATTTTTAACCAAAAAGGAGATGTAAAAATGAGGTATAAAAAACCGCCCGAAGGCGGTTTTGCTAATTGATTATACGTCCCTACTTATAAACAGGTAGTACAACGAATTGATCCACTAATCCTGGAAAATTTGAATTAGACGCTTCTTCTGAAGCTGGGTATAAAAAACGCTGTGGTATTTTAGTAGTACCTGTGCCTTTTATTGGTACACTAATCAAATTCTTTGTTCTTAATACGTCCTGATAGGTATGTAACACTATAATAGAACAGAACTTTTCAAGAAAAATTTCTTTTTTTAGTGCATCAGCAATATTTCCACTTTCGTTACCGAGTAACCCTCCTTTTTCAAAGTCTAAAAGCACGTAATCATCATACTTCGCTGTAAACTTTACGCTATTATGTGCTCGCACTTTATTTAGTGCGCTTATGGCCGCTTCGTTGTTATTTAGTTCTACCGCAGTCTCAGCAACAATCAATTGAACTTCTTCAAATGAGATAACAGGAAAAGAATTGGTTTGCGCAGCAAATCCATCCGTTGTATTTAAACTTAAACCATTATCTGCTAAATAATAGTTAAATGAGCCGTTTCATCTGTTTTACTATTTCCTCTGTAAATATATGTTGAGGAATTTAAAAGATTTGACATAAAACTATTCTCTACTTTCAAATAATCTTGTCTTTGTTCAACTTAGAATCGCCAAAATAGATTTTCACCATAGTTAGCCTGAGAATGTTTAATACTCCAGTCATTTGATGAACTTTGAAAATTAGCATCTACTGCAGCCTTATTTGCTTGAGTATAATCTCCTAAAGCAAGATAATACCGAGCATTTAACGCATTCCCGATTTGGGCCCATGTAGAAGAGCTTTTAAAAACATTGTTTGAAGCACCAGAATTTCCAGCTTTACCAATGGCTTCATCAATCATAGCTCCTTCTTTAATGACAGAACCTGTACTAGTAAACCCATTGAGAATTACACGACTAACATCTGGAAGCTTCTCCGCGATGTTTTTCCAGCAACTCCTTGTAATAATCCAGTTTCTCCAGAACGGATAATAGCATCGCTTTTTACTACGCTTGCTGAACTAATATCATTGTCTTTCTTTCGTTCCAATCCGAGTGCCGTAATAACACCTTCATCCAATAAAGTATTGGCATCTAATTGAAAGTCAATATTGGATCTTGCCCCCACGCTTTGGGTTTGCGATTCATAGCCTACAAAACTGACTTCAAGGGTGGCGCCGTCTGCTACTTCCATACTAAAGTTGCCATCAAAATCGGTAGTAACTCCATTGGCAGTGCCTTGTTCTAGAATGGTGGCTCCGGGTAGGGGCACACCCTGATCATCGGTCACATTCCCCATAATGGTTCGGGTTTGTGCACTGGCCACACTAGTAAGTCCGAACCAAAAGAGGCACGTAAGCATACGTACGTACTGTTTCATGAATAGATAGTTTTAGGTTGTTAAGATTTGTAACTATAAAAATGGAGAAAGGCTTAGGATTCTCAAATAGTGAGTTGCGTATATCCGATCGAAAATCTTCTAGAAAGCTTTGATTTCCTAGGAAAATGTTAAACCATGCCTACTATATTAACTTGTCCAAAATGGAATCCCCTAAATAGAGGTTTTTGCTAAAAAAATCTTAAAACGGCTTTGGATTATGGATTCTTAAGGTTGGTTTTTAGGGTGTATTTTTCAGCAGCTTGATATTGTGTAAAAAAACTTGTCAGAAAAAACAAAAAAACAATAATTAGGGTTTGAATTCCATAAAAAAACGCCTACATTTGCACGCCCATAAAACTATGGGGAAAACAATTTTTAGTTAGAATATATGCCAACTATTGCACAATTAGTACGAAAAGGAAGAGTCACGATTACCAAGAAGAGTAAATCGGCTGCTTTGGATTCGTGTCCTCAACGACGTGGCGTGTGTACCCGTGTATACACCACCACGCCGAAAAAGCCGAACTCGGCCATGCGAAAAGTCGCGCGGGTTCGATTGACCAATGGAAAAGAGGTCAATGCTTACATCCCGGGAGAAGGACACAACCTCCAGGAGCACTCGATAGTATTGGTTCGTGGCGGAAGAGTAAAAGATCTGCCCGGAGTTCGATACCATATCGTTCGTGGAGCATTAGACACCGCAGGGGTAGAAGGTCGTTTACAACGTCGTTCCAAATACGGAGCCAAGAGACCTAAAAAATAACGTGAAGAAGACACTGATACACCCATGAGAAAAAGACAAGCCAAAAAGCGCCACCTGCTTCCCGATCCTAAATTCAACGACACCTTGGTAACAAGATTCGTCAATATGTTGATGTGGGACGGAAAAAAATCCGTGGCCTTTGATTTATTTTATAAAGCCATCGATATCATCGAAGAGCGCAAACAAGACGAAGAAAAGTCTGGTTTAGAGATATGGAAAGAAGCCCTTTCCAATGTGATGCCACACGTAGAGGTGCGCAGCCGCCGTGTGGGGGGTGCTACCTTTCAAATCCCAATGCAGATTCGTGCTGACCGTAAAGTGTCTCTAGCCATGAAATGGCTTATCAGCTTTTCACGCAAGCGCAATGAAAAATCTATGGCCCTTCGCCTTGCACAAGAATGCTTGGCCGCCGCCAAAGAAGAAGGAGCTGCCGTTAAGAAAAGAGTGGATACGCACAAAATGGCCGAGGCTAATAAAGCGTTCTCACATTTTAGATTTTAATCATAACCAATAATTATATCTCTTACGAAGCGCCATGGCCAGAGACTTAAAATATACTAGAAACATCGGAATCGCTGCCCACATT
>Ga0206677_10000293_pt1 | contig 46563 bp, 42 predicted proteins | sample M130m12015metaG_FD_155475 | JGI IMG/M metagenome (GOLD analysis project Ga0206677, IMG submission 155475) | Ammonia-oxidizing marine archaeal communities from Monterey Bay, California, United States - M1 30m 12015 | ecosystem: Environmental > Aquatic > Marine > Intertidal zone | place: USA...
TAACAGTAACATCCACAGCATCGGTTGCAATACAACCGTTAGCATCTGTACCAGTCACGGTATAAGTAGCAGTAGCAGTAGGAGTAAAAGCAGTAGCATCCGTAATATTATTATCCCAAGCATAAGTTGCAGCCCCTGAAGCAGAAAGGGTTACAGGATCGCCGTCACAAACAGCGACATCAGCCCCTGCATCCACAGTAGGTAAAGCATTAACAGTAACATCCACAGCATCGGTTGCAATACAACCATTGGCATCTGTACCAGTCACGGTATAAGTAGCAGTAGCAGTAGGAGTAAAAGCAGTAGCATCCGTAATATTATTATCCCAAGCATAAGTTGCAGCCCCTGAACCAGAGAGAGTTACAGAGTTTCCAACACAAATAGTGATGTCACTACCAGCAACTACTGTAGGAGCGGTTTGTGAGCTTATTATTACGTCAAATGTACTAGTTGCTCCACAAGTATTTGTAGAAGTTGTGTAGGTAATAGTATAAGTTGCATCGGTACTATTTGCTAAATCAATTGCGCCAGTTGCAGGGTCAATAGCAAGTCCAGTTGTAGAAGTAAATTCTCCACCTAGAGTCCCAGTAATATTTGCAGTTGGATTATTATCACCTGCGCAGTATGATGCTTTTGAATAGCTAAATGTTGCATCTTCAGTTAGTGTTGCATCAACAATTGCAGAAACACTTTTTCTATTAGGGTTTTCACCACAATAAACTCCCGAACTCTGTATCCCACTATTAGAACTTGTAGAGCCTGCATAATTTATTCCGTATCTTTCAGCAATGTTATTTTCAACTGCATTTAACTCGTCAACTGTTATGGCTGCACCATATATAATTAATTCCAAAATTTTAACGTTGGATAATTGACTACCATTATTATACCCATTCAAAGTAAAACCATTTGGCGCATTCCCATTCCCATTTACAGTTTGTAAAAAATTACCATTACTATAAAATGAATGTGAATTTTGTGCTGGATTTATAGATGAGACTATATAAGGTGTTGAATTTGTTGCACTAATATTATGTGTCCCTGAGTTTAAAACCCAAGTATCATAGTGGAATCGATTTACAATGTTAGAATAAAAGCCATGAAGCCAATTACCTCCAGAGCCTCCAAAAACTCTACCACAATTATTGTTTGTTAATTGTGCAGTTCCAATAATGGTTAACGGCCACGAAAGCACATTTGACGTCATACGTAATTGATTTGATGTTGTAAAGTTTAATGTAGGCATAGAATTAACTCCGCTAATTAATAGCTCAGGTTGTCTAGAGGCAGTACTATGGGTAAAATCTCTTGAATTTCCACTTTGGTCATATATAGTTTTAACATAACCTGTTGAAGAACCAAGCCAGGCTTGTATTGCAGTAACATCAAGTTCTCCATTTGAAGTAAATCCAAAATCTTGTTCCACATTATCACTAGATCTTCTAAGCTTTAAGGCATTTCCACTATAACTACCTACTAATTTTCTTAATCCAACCGCTAACGCTACAGGTGCATCTGCAAAGTCTCCTACGGGTGCTGCATTGCCCGAAATAGAAGAATAGTAAAAAGTAGAATCAGCACTTAATGAACCAGTAGTAAATGAATTTCCATAATAAACAGGAACAGAATCGTTAGGACTTGAATACCAAACTAAAGTTGCTCCAGTATCCACCGGGGCTGAAAAAGTAAAAGTTCCAGCGCAATGGCTTACGTCGTTTATGTCTGGAACAGATGGGTTTTGAAGAACAGATATTGTTAAATCTTTTGTTAAAGTAGAGTTGCCGCTAGTTGCAGTAACAGAATATGTTGTTGTAGCACTAGGAGAAACTAATAAGGTGTTATTAGAAGAGCCATCAGACCAGGCATAAGTATAACCAGAAATTGCTGGCAAAGAAGCTTCATTTGCAACAGGACTTGTTGTTGGAAAGTTAGAGCCTGGACTAGCAATAGCTATTCGGCCGTCACTACCATTACCACCATTAGCCGGGTGACCATTTCCTAAAGATCCTTTAAGTGCGGTAATAGAGCCACTATTAGTTACAGAGGAGGAAATAAAAATTGATCCTCCAGCGCCGCCGCCGCCGCCGCCCATTCCATTGCCACTGCCATTACTTCCATTTGGATTATTAGTTCCGCCAACTCCTCCGTTTTCTCCATTGGATGAGATAGCTCCAGAATTATTTAAAGAGCTTGCAGAAATAAATATTATCCCACCTCCATTACCTCCATAGCCTGGAAGATGTCCATCTTCATCTGCTCCACCTTCTCCTCCAGCTCCTCCAAAAATAAGCTTTGACAAACTTGCATCTCCTGCAATATTTCCACCAGTTCCTCCATAATGACCGCCCCTATTTACTCCATTGCTTCCAATAGCAGCATATCCACCGCCGCCACCACCGCCAGAGTCTTGCTTTCCTGTTCCGCCGCCGCCGCCATTACCATTAGCGTTATTCCAATATCCGTTAGCTCCGCTTGAGGAACCACCTGGGAAACCAATACCATAAATTCCTTCTCCTTGTGCACCATCTTTATTTCTGTAATGCTGATTTCCGGAAATAGCATCTGCATGACTTACTCCTCTATATCCAATTGCATTAACTGTAATACTTCCCGAGTTATCTAATTGTCCAGAAGCTCTAAAACATACAATTCCGCCAGTACTACCATCCCACGGGTGAGCTGTAACTGTTGCCCCTGAGTTAATTGTTACATTATTGTAATTAGGTACTTTAATAACTTGATGCTTGACTGTAGAAGAAGCGTTATAATCGTTTAACAAGTTCTCAGTAAAAGTTAAAGTACTTGAACTTATTGAGCTTATAACTTTAAATTCAAAAGTTCCAACACTATTATTAGAAGTATTGTCATCCTGCATAGTTATAATTAAAACTTCATCGTTCACTGTAAGTCCTGCAAGAGAATCTAATTCTAAAGTTGAAGAGCCTGAACTGTTTGATCCAGTAACAGTTGATCTAACGCCATCTGTATAATTCATTCCTGTAGAAAATGAGACATCACCATCTGAGCCAGTTCCATAATACGCAGCAACTACTCCTGCTGTTAATGTTGCTGTATCTCCGTCACAGCTTGAAAGTGTTAGGCTATTAGAGCTAAGAACTAGAGTAGTGTCTTGTGCGCTTAATGAGCAATATAAAAAAGAGAATATAAATAATAAAGAAAGTTTTCGTAGTTTTTTAATCATCTTGATTTTTTTTAAAAGTAATGTAATTTTTATCAGTTATAAGTTTTTGAGTGTTAGTTAAGTACACTATTAATCTTATTATGAAACCAAAAATAATAAAATTCAGGGATGAAATTACAACGCTTCATTAAAATAAATATTCAAAAGTATAAAATGGATATCCAAAAAATGTATATTTACTAGAGCTTGTATTAAAAAAACCCAAATTTATGGATCTAAAATCATATTTAATATTCACATCCATAGTTTGCTATTTCCCAATTATAGTATTCCTTTTGAAAAATATTTCAAAAGCAAAAAATAAAAACTTACGATACTTATTGTTACACTTTACTTTAATTGTAATGATTTTAGCTTTAAGACTGATGGATCATATAAATTTAATTTCTATAAACATAAGCTTAACCATAATTCTTATAATATTAACTTTTATAGCATATTATTTATACATCTATAATCTTAAAAATAATAAATCTTTCTTTAAAGTAAATTTGTTAATCCCTCTTATCTTTTTTTTAATTATAAATTTATTTGGGAATGAAATTTTTAGTGAATTTAAACTTAAAAGTTTTAAAATAACAAGGTTTTCTAATGAAGCATTTATAAGTATATCAAATATTTTAACTTATTTTCTTTTTATACCATATCTATTAACACTAATATGGATAAATATTCAAAAAACATATAATATAACTGCCAATGCAACCAATGAAAAAAAAATTTTTAAAAAATGGATAATACCTTATACATTATTAATCACATTAGCTTTTATTTTTTCCGCTTTTCCATCTAAATTAATAGGAAAATATTTTGTTAACGTTTTTTATTTTATTAATTCGGTTATTTTATTTATAATGGCAAGTTATCTTTTATTTAGCCCAAAACTGTTAGTCAATATTTCTAAATCATTTTCTTTGAAAACACCTAATCCTTTAAAAAGCATCGAATTAGTAGTCTTAGATAGCTCTTTAACTGAAAAGCAATATTTTTTAGATATAAAAATGAACCTTAATAAATTCTCATTAATTATTAACAAAAATCCAGTTGAAATCAGAAAGATACTTAACGAAAATAATTATGATAACTTCAAGGATTATCTTAACTCTTTTAGAGTTTTCTATTTAAAAGACTTAATAGACAAAGGATTTTTAAAAACCTACTCAATAGAAACAGCATTGAAAAAATCTGGGTTCGGCTCCCACCAAACCATGTCAAGAACCTTTAAGAAACACTATAAAACTACAGTTAAAGAATATTGGCAAAAAGTGAATAGCAGTTAAATTTTTGAACTAAAATAAGCCAATCCAATTAACACAAGTTGAATTGGCAACCTAACCCAACAGGCAAAAAAACTAGAAACACCAATTGCTTGTTGAGCATCTTCACTAAATGCTAAGTATATATTGGCAGGATATACAGCTATTAACAATAATATAATTCCCCAAGAAGCATAAAATCGTGTTTTTTTAAAGATAATTCCACTTCCAAATAGTATTTCTAGAGCCCCACTAACATATACGGATTCTTTATGCAAAGGAAAACTTGGAGGCATAATTTTTAAAAAAAATGAAGTATCTATAAAATGCTGGAAACCAACCCAAATGTATCCCATACCCATTATATAAATAAAAAGAGTTTTTAATTCCATTTTCTTCTTCTCTTTATTCTTTTAGTTTTTAACTTATTTACGTTTAACTTTCTAAGTTCTGGACTTTGACTTTGTAGTATAGTTATAGGTTTAAATTTAACAAGCCCATATGAAACGCCTTCTTTAATACCTAAATTATTATTATTAAGATGGGTCCTTGTATTATCTAGAAAAGTTTTCATTTTCTGAAAATCTTCTTTATTTGAAAAATATTTTTCGTTGTAAATAGGCCTAGCACATGGCAAGATCTGAAAATGATATTTTTCCTTTTCAATAAATTTATGAACCCACACAGGGATGTACTCTTTTCGTGAAATAAGAAGATTATTTTCAGTTTTTTTAAAAGAAAGTCTAAGCATTGTTCCTCCATCTTTGCGCTCAGCACGTTGGTTAGAAACAAAATTTCCAAGGGAAAAAACCGTTAAAAATTCTTGGTTGTTTTTTTTGCTATACTCCATTGGCTGAATTACGTGAGGATGCGAACCTATAACTACATCTACTCCTAAATCTTGAAAAAAACAATTGTATTTTTTTTGATATGAGTTAGGGAAATCTCTATATTCATATCCCCAGTGTACAAAGACTACCAACTTGTCCAAGTCTTTATTTTTGGCATTTGTTACGTCTTTTTTAATTAAAGCAGAGTCTACTAAATTCACATAAACAGGGTCAGAAAAAGGCATCCCGTTAGTGCCATAGGTATAGTTTAATAATCCAACTTTAATCCCGTCTTTGGAGAGCACCAATAAATTATTCTTCTCTCTATTTTTAACATCTTTAAAGGTTCCTGTATGCAAAATATTTAAACTATCTAGCACATCTAAAGTTCTTACAATTCCCTTATTTTTTCTGTCGCAGGAATGATTGTTTGCTGTTACCAAGACATCCATTCCACTATTTTTACAAGCTACAGCCAATTCATCTGGAGAGCTGAATTGAGGATAACCAATGTAAGGTTTACCTGCAAGAGTAACTTCTAGATTAGCAATTGCAAAATCTACCGACGAAATTATATTGTCTAACGGATTAAAAACTTCTGAATATTCATATTGTTTTTTATTTTCTTGCCATGCTGATTTTATCTGAGGACCGTGGCCCATAATGTCTCCCATAAATAGAAAGCTAATTTCTTGAGCGTTTATAGAACTAGACCATAAAAAACAAAGTAGGTATAGAAAGCTAATTTTAAATACTGAGTTAAGCATCTTTGTCGTTATAGCATCTGTGTGTTTCTTCTTCAATTTGTTGAACGATTTCAAAGAGCTCATCTTTAATATTGTCAAGATCTGCCCCATTATTCACGCTAATAAATTCTTTGACTTTTTCTAACCTCAAGTTGATGCTATCTATAGTCTTGGCGGTTAGTTTCATTCTTTTCCAGCAACGAATTTTAAAGAAATAGAGTTTACACAGTGTCTAGTATTTTTTTCAGTTAACTGCTCTCCAATAAAAACATGTCCTAAATGTCCTCCACATTCATTACACATAATTTCTGTTCTTCTGCCATCGGCATCTGTTATTCTTTTGACAGCCCCTATAATTTCATCATCAAAACTAGGCCAACCACAATTAGATTTAAATTTGTCTTTGGAGGTGTAAAGAGGGGTTTCACACCTTCTACACAAATAAACTCCATTTTCATAATGATTGTTGTACTTTCCAGTAAAGGGATATTCGGTTCCTTTATATACTATAATCCTTTCTTCTTCTTTTGTAAGAGAATTATAATTTTTATCACTCATAATGGTAGCGGGTTTAATATTTTCTGTCTGGCAGGCTATAATATTACTAATGATTAAAAAACCAACGGTAATAAGGGCATTAATTTTCATTTCCAATAAAATTACCAAATAATTCATCAATTTTTGATGCGAGAATTAAATCTTTTTCAGTAATTTTTTTTTCATCGTGGGTAGTCAAGCTAATTTCAATAGTACAATAAGAACTTAGAATGTCAGGATGATGGTTATGAGCATTTGCAGCATCTGCAACTAGATTAAAAAAATCAACAGCCAAATCAAAGGTTTTAAAAACAAATATTTTGTGAATTTGTTCCTCTTTTTTTTGCCAATTAAACTTTTCAGTAAGCTCTTTTAATTTAAGATAAGTCATTTTCTATTTTTTTAATGTGTTAAGGTAGTTTTCAAACTTTTTCATTACCAGTAAATGTGCTTTTGCTTGTGTAAACTTGTAGACCAACCACGGAAGCCTTGGAACAAATTCATGAATGGCTGTAATAATATAATTTCCATCTAAAATAGATCTAAATTCTAACCATCCTCTATTTGTTCTTTTCGTTAGATAGCCACCTGTGATATAAAAAAGTTGTCTGTTTTTATCGCTTCTGTTTTTTATATATTTTAATTGCAGCAGGCAAATGCCAAAAAGTTTAAATTCCAACACCTCCTTTTTTTCTTCGGCAGCAATAGTTCTATTAAATATTTTACTAAGCCAAATAGGATAGGACTGAGCAACCCAAAGTGCAGTTTTTTTACTAGGGTTAGAAATTCTTTGCACACTCCTTACCGTATTTTTATCTTTAGTTTGAGCTAATCCAATTGGGGCACTTGGAATTTTAATATTTTTATCTAGAGCTCTTTGAATAGTTTCTTTAATTTTATAGTCTGGCAAATCCTTTAAAACAAGTTTTGAACTCAAGGTCATATCGTGGCGAAGACTTTCAATTAAAGGAGAAACAAAATTACTATTAGAACCGCTGAATAGTCCCACCCATAATTTTGACATTCCAAGAGAGAAAAATGGTATTGAGAAGATCCATCTTTTCTTTTTCATTTCTCTAGATGTCATTTTTAATATGTCCATGTAGGTTACAACTTCAGATCCTCCAATTTCAATTGGATTATTATAATAATTTTCATTTCCAATTATTTGATCAATACTTTTAAGGGCTACTCTTAAATCAATTGGTTGATTTTTTGATTTTGTCCATTCTGGACAAGCCATAATTGGCAGGTTTTGAACAAGCTTGGTAACAATTCTAAATGAAGATCCTCCAGGACCTATTATAATTCCTGCTCTAATTGCTGTAACTGGTGTTGTTCTAGACCCTAGGACCTGTTCCACTTCAAACCTTGATAGTAAATGTTTTGAAATATTTAAATTGTCTTTTGGAAGTATTCCCCCAACATATACAATATGCTTTAAGTTGCAATTTTGTGCAGCTCTAGAAAAATTATCCGCTAAAAGCAAATCTGTATCTTCGAAATTACTTTGATTTAATCTTGTAGACGGTTGCATAGAGTGAACCAAGTATAGCGCATAATCTACTCCCTCAAGCGCCTTATTACTACTGGATATAGAGAATAAGTCTACCATTCTCCACTCAACATCTGAATTTGAAGGATTTACTTTTTTTCTTGAAAGTGCTATTATATCATATTTGTCTTTGTAGGTTTCTATAAACCACCTTCCAATGAATCCTGTTGCGCCTGCAATTGCTAGTTTTTTTTTCTTGGACAATTTTGTTACCTAATTTTATTTCAACAATATCTGACTTTAATTTGGCAAATCATTTCCTATTCAAATATTATTTTTAAAAAATTAGCAGTATTGTTTAGTATCTTTCTTTAATGTCTTTAACTATTTATATTTATTTTGGGATATGAAAAATCAAGTTAAACTTTTTTTGAAAGGTGTAAAATCTTATAGACAAGCTTTTACATTCCTAGTTAAAAACAAGTTATTGTATTTTTTTCTTTTTCCAATTGCGTTTAATTTTCTGATATACTTTTCTGGACTTTCAGTCTTGAATGATTTTAGGTTGTTAACCACTCAATATTTAGAAAGCTATTTAGAAAGTTTTGGAGCATCTGAAGATTGGTGGATTTTATTTTTAAATAAATTATTTTCTATTTCTATATGGCTGGTTTCAAAGGTTTTATTCTTCTATGTTTTCAGTTTATTTGGGGGCTACCTGACAATTATTTTTTTATCTCCCGTGTTTACCTATTTATCCGAAAAAACAGCTTCTATTCAAAAGGGAAAAACTTATAATTTTAATTTCACTCAATTTGTTAACGATATTTTTCGAGCCATTTTAATTTCAGTTAGAAATATCCTCATCCAACTTTCTATGGTATTTGCACTCTTTTTAATTGGATTTATTCCAGTGATTGGTTGGGGAATTTCAATTTTTGGAAATTTATTAATAGTTTCTTATTTCTATGGATTTTCTTTCTTGGATTACAATAATGAAAGAAACCAACTTTCGATAAAAGAGTCTGTTAAAATAGTAAGAAGAAAAAAAGGTCTTGCAATTGGACTTGGCTTGGTTTTTTATCTATGTTTTTTTATTCCATTATTAGGCGGGGTTATCTCAAGTTTTTTAGCAATAATTTCGGTAGTAGCAGCTACAATTTCTTTGGAAGAAACTTCTGATAATTAATTATAAGAGGGTTTTAATTATTTGAATCATAGAGTTAAATTCCTTTTCTTCATAAAGCCTTGTCAAGAAAACTATTTTTCCATTTTTATCTACAACAATATTTCTAGTAACTCCAGCCCCTTCAATAGTAAAATCTGAAAATATTTTCCCATCCGGGTCGTAAGAAATAGGATATGTAACTTCCATTTTCTCTATAAAAAGATCTACTTTTTCTTCGGGTTCTTTGGTATCTACTCCAATTAAAAGAAAATCCTCTTTCTTAAACTCTTGCCAAACCTTTTCTTCTAATTCTGGCATTTCTCTTCTACAAACGCTACACCAAGATCCCGTAAACTGAATAACAACTACCTTGTTTTCCAAATTTTTATTAGTCCAAACCTCTCCATTTCTCATATTCATTTCCAAAGCAGGAAGAGGATCACCAACTCTTACTTTATAGCCTCTGTTTGTTTCGTTTTGACAATTCACAAAACAGTAAATTATTGTAAAAAGTAAAAAAGTAATGGTCTTTCTTGTAATCATGATCTTAAGAGCTTAATTAAATATACATAAATAAATTAATGAGAGATCAATTGCAGAATTTATATTTTTCCGCTAAAAACTACCATTAAATTTACACTTTACCTTTTGCTAATTCTATTGCCAGAAATTTGTTTTTGCCTAGAGGATTTAAATCGAAATCCGTTTTTATCTCTTAAGTTAAGATGTTTGGTTTTTCTTCCCTGTACTCTTTCTCGCCATTTCTTCCAATTTTTAAGAGTCATCTCCTGCTTCATTAGCATGATTACTTCTTTTTCTGAAATATTAAATTGAAAAAAAATAGCTTCAAATGGAGTTCTATCTTCCCATGCCATTTCAATTATTCTGTCTTTATCTATTTCGCTTAAATTTTGCATTCAAAACTAATTATTTTCCATTCCGTTCAATATCCAACATTCAATTTTATCAATTAGAGTATCGTTTAAAACATCTATCAAACTGGAGTTTATTGCAGGCGTGAAATCTTCATCGTATGGCATTGTCCCTGCCTTTATTTCAGACATAGAATGATCAATATTATCCACTATACTTTCATAATCTTCTAAAATAACACCAGCAATAATATTAGTGCTGTTGTGGCAGCTTGTACAATTATTTAAAAAAATGGGTTTGATTTCAGTCTCAAATAATGCATTAGCTTCGCAAGGCAGAGGTTCAGTAGTTTTGTCTTTGCTGCAAGAGAATAATCCCTCAACAAATAGGCAAAATAAAAAACCGTATATTATATTTAATCTCATGCGTTAAGTTTTAAAAGTTAAAAAAATTAATTTTATAAGCAAATATGAAAGTATTATTTAGAATAATCCTACTATGTCCATTCATATCTTTTGGAGCTCTATTTTCTCAAGAAGAATGGGGTTTTGATAAAAAAAATCAAAACAAACCGTTATTTCTAGACACACGAGCCATAAATGGACATACGGTTAAATTACTTGAAAAAGAAGTCCTTGAACTAAGAATTACTCACAGATTTGGAGAAATAGCTACTCCCCAGTCTTACAGAACATTATTTGGTCTGGACAATTCTTCTGATATAAGAATTGGTTTAGAGTATGGAATTAAAGAAAATTTCACGATTGGAGGAGGTCGCTCCAAGGGTGCTGGACCTTTTCTAGAAGTATGGGATGGGTTTTTAAAACTTGGAATTTATAAAAACAAAGAAAGAAATATTAAAATTACAGCTGCTTCCCAACTTTTTTTCACCTCTATGCCCAGCTCCAACAACCCTACTGAATTAACCAATTTCACAAAATTAACCCACAGATTTACCTACCATAACGAAATATTATTTGGATTTAAGCCGTCTAAAAAAATAACACTTCAAATAAGTCCAGGATTTATTTATAGAAACTTAGTTAGCTTCCAAGACAATAATTTCTTGCCTCATATTTCAACAGTAGCTCGTATCCACTTATTTAAAAAAGTCAGCCTAATCTTTGAATATTATGCCAATTTTAACACCACTGAATTTAGAAAAAACAATTACGTAAATCCATTTGGTCTAGGAATTGAGATAAATACTTTTGGACATGTTTTTCTATTGAACTTTGTCAATTCTAGAGGCATTGGGGAAGGGCAATTTTTACCTTACACAAAAAGCAAATGGAGCGAAGGAGAATTTAGATTCGGCTTCACTATTGCGCGAAAATTTAACACTTAAGACTATGAAAAAATTAATACTATCGACTTTATACATAACAATACTATCTTTTGGATTTTCCCAAGATTTTAAAATAAACTCTTCAGAGTCTATTGTGGAATTTAATTATTTAAGTGAAGAAGCTGTCGGAACCATAAAAGGAGTTTCTGGCACTATTCATTTTGATATAAATAACTTATCGGAATCTTATTTTGAAGCAAAGGTTAATATTTCATCTATCAATACCTCCAACAAAACAAGAGACAAACATTTAAACGCCCCTGATTACTTCCACACCGAGAAGTATCCGCATTTAATTTTCAAAAGTGAAAGTCTTAAAATGGAAGAAAGTGAATTTGTATTAGTTGGCAATTTGACTATTAAAGAGATTTCTAAAAATGAAGAAATCAGATTCACTTATAAGGACAATGTCTTTGAAGGAAGATGTGTTATTTATTCCAATGATTATGAGATTAAAAAACAGAAAACTAGACTAGACAGCAAAATTCTTATCAAAATCACAGTTCCAGTTTTGTAAGAAAATAATTTTTGGGGAGCAATTCATTTTGTCCTTATCTTTAAGTTATTGAAAAGTCTATTCATTTCCATATTATTACTTGCTGTACCTTCTTTTGCCTTAGCAATTGACAAAGAAGAAGCCTTATATTATGCAGATTGGATAGATACCATTCAAGATAATAATTTAACCTTATCAAAGGCTTTTATTATCGAAAATCCTTCCAAGGCTCTGCTTTATATCTCTCAAGCAATAGTCAATACTGACAATATTTTTTTAAAAGCAAAATGCTACATCCAAAAAGGAATTATTTATAATTATTCTTACTTAAAGAAGAGCGACTCTGCTTTAGAAAACTTAATTGCAGCAAGAGACATTTATTTAGAAAATGATAAAAAGAAAAAGCTAATTTTTAACAATATATTAATTGGAGAAGTTTACAGAAAAAATGGAAATATAGAAAGATCAAATCAACTTTTTAAAAATGCGTTTTTAGAGGCAAAAGATATAAATGCTTATGCTATAATGTATTTAGGATATTTAGCACAAATAGATCTTAATCCAAATATTTTAATTAAAAATGACGATAGTCTAAATAATTTAGCAAACAACATTTACGAATCTGATTTAAAAGCCTATGCCTATTTTATAAGTCATAAAAGAGCTGTAGAAAATCAGCTTTTTGATTTAGCTGTTCAATACTTAGATAGTGCAGAAAAACTATATGAAATAGATAAGTCGCATACACAATCTATTGAAATGCTCATTAAAAAAGCAGAAATTTTTGAGCGAAATAACAATCTTCAAATGGTAGTTCAACTCAACGAATCTATTTATGAAAAATCTATCACACATAATTTTGGAAAAGGCCTTATTTACAGCTGTTATAAACTTTCTGATTTTTTTGAATCTATAGAAAGATACGATTGGGCAAATCCTTATTTAAAATATATAAATAAGATTAAAATGGCAGAGGGAGATAAAGAGCTAAATGAAAGAATTTTATTAGCAGAGAAAGAGAAAAAAATAGATGTTGAAAGAGTTAAAACTAAAAATGAATTAAAGTTTCAAGGCTACTTAACATTTATTGGATTTGGTATTGCTCTTTTCATTTTAGGAATTGCCATTTATATTTATTTTGCATTTAAAACCAAGTCAGAACTTGCCAATAATCTTCTTTTAGCCAACACACAAAAAGAAGAGTTAAAGAAAGAAAAAGATGATTTTTTAGCATATACTACCCACGAAATCAGAACCCCTCTTTCTGCAGTTATTTCAGCTTCTGAAATATTAGATAGAACAGAATTAAACTCTTCTCAAAAAAGCCATTTAAATGCTTTGAAAACTAGTGCTAGTAACATTTTATTTTTAGTAAATGACATTCTAGACTTGGCAAAGCTTGAAAAGCGTAAAATCTTTTTAGAGACTATTCCATTTAGTCCTGTAAAAGTGATTGAAAATGCTATTTCTATTTTAAATAGCAAAGCCTTAGATAACAACGTGAATGTCGAATTGATTATTGGAAATAAAATTCCTGAGAATATTTTAGGGGACGCTTTCCGTTTTCAGCAAATAATTGTTAATCTTTTAGACAACGCCATAAAATATTCTCCTGGAGGAGTTGCTAAAGTACTCCTTAAAAACATAAAAAATAAAACCATTGAAGTTCAGGTTAGTGACAATGGAAAAGGAATCGAACAAGATAAACTTAAGCTTATTTTTCAGCCTTACGCTCAAGAAAAAACAAATACCTCTAGACAGTATGGAGGCACTGGTTTAGGTTTGGCAATTTGTGATCTTTTAATAGAGTTAATGGGTGGAGAAATTAAAGTGGAATCTAGCAAATCAGGAACAGATTTCACATTTAAAATCCCATATGAAATAGCAAATAAGAGAGTTTTAGAAAATAAAGATTTGGTCTCCCCAATTAAAGAACTTAAAATATTAATGGCTGAGGATGACCAGCTTAATGGTCAATTATTTAAAGATTTAATACAAAACACTGGAAATAACGTTATTGTAGACTGGGTTATAAATGGAGAGGAAGTGATGGAAATAGTGACTACTAAGCATTACGACATCATTTTAATGGATATAGAAATGCCTTTAAAAAATGGTTTTGAAACAAGTTCTGAAATAAGAAAATCAGAGAATACTAAAATTAATAATATTCCCATTATTGCAATGACAGCTCATTTGGTCGAAGACGTTTTAGAGCGATGTTATCAAAATGGAATGAATGATTGTATTTCCAAACCATTTCAGATAGATATGCTTTACAAAAAAATATCAGCGACGATTAAAAATATTGATTTAGGTAAATCAATAAACTCAAATAATAAGGCAAAATATTTAGATATATTCATTAGAACATTTAGAGAAGACTTTAAGGAACTAAATGATTCCATTAGCTCTGAAAATTTATCTCTTGTTAAAAGTAAATTACATAAAATGAAAGGCTCTTCTGCAACTATGGAATTCAACGATATTGCAGAATGTATTGCCGCTATGGAGTTAAAAAAAGTAGTAGATTTAATGGAGGATTTAAAGCTACTTAAAACTTTATTTCTTTCTAATACTAAAGAAAAATTACAGTTATGATAAAGACTATTATTGTAGATGATGACGAACTTTGTATCTCTGTTATTGAGGATATGATTGACCAATTAGAAGAATTCTCTTGTGTTGGAACTTTTCAAAATGCATTAGATGCTTATACTTTCATTAATAACAACCATGTAGATGTTTTATTTCTAGATGTAGAAATGCCTAAAATGGGAGGAATTGAGTTATTGAAAAATCTAGAAAATCCACCTTTAGTAGTAATGATTACTTCACACGATGAATTTGCACTTGAGTCTTATGAATACAATGTTACAGACTTTTTAAAAAAGCCAGTAGAGTGGGCAAGATTTATTAAAACCGTAAAAAAAATAAATAATAAGCTTTTTGACCTTGGGGCAAAGTTGGTTGAGGATGACGACTCAGAACATGTATTCATTAAAACAGACTCAAAACTTGTTCAATTAAAGTTTAATAATATTCTATGGGTAGAAGCACTTGGTAATTATGTGAGAGTACATACTCAAGAAGAAAAGCATACGGTGCTAACAACAATGAAAGAACTTCAGGTAAAGCTTCCAAACAAAGACTTCCTTAGAGTGCAAAGATCATTTATAGTAAGGTTAGATCAAATAAAATCAATAGAAGACAATTATATAATTATCAATGATAAAGAAATCCATATTGGAAAGTCTTACAAAGAAGAGTTAACTAATAGGTTAAACTTATTATAAAATTTCAAAATTATAGTCGCTTTCTCCCTTCCTAGCTTTGTCATAATTAGGCTTCATTAATAGATTTTCTTGTCTCTCCCAGTCTTTTCGACTCTCCATTTTAATTGTCGTAAAAAAAGCCCAGTACGAATTCTTACTCATACTGTCCCAGTGAATAACTAAATTTCTTCTTTGAAGTGTTTGAAATAAATTAAAAGAAATACCTACTATAATAAAAGTTAAAACTCCATTTTTTAAAAGGGTTAGTTTCTGATTTAAAAGCTCTCCAATTGGAATTATCAATAGTGGATAATAATCAATCATAGGCCTCATCCCAAACCCTCCTCCAAACCACCAACACCACCAAGAGGAAAATAGGTAAATAGTGGCAATCAAAGTAATGATAATTGGCAACCCCCATTCGTTTTTATTTTTGTGCATTTTATAAATTCCTAAAAAAGATAGAACGAAAATAGGGCTGTATACCAACCATCCTTTTCGGTAGCTAAAAAGAAAATTTAATATTCTTGGCCTATCAAAGAAAAACCTTTCTCCAATGTAGGAGTTGAATATCCAATCTCCTGTAGCCCATTTCCAGTAAATAAATTGAATAGAGCATATTGAAAGAGTTACTATAATTGTTACTACTAAAAGTTTCGTGTTTTCCAAAGACCACAATAATCTTTTTTTAAATGACTTCCAGCTATAGACATTGAAAAGAAAACAGACTAATCCGAACAAAATATTGGTTGGCCTAACAAGAAATAACAATCCTAAGATTAGCCCTAAAAGTACTGCTGTCTTAAGATCAAATCTCTTAAAAACTTTGGTTGTAAGGTACATTAGAATGGAAGCTAGAGAAAACGTATAGACATGAGACATACAAGGTTCAGTAGTAGAGTAAAAAAATAGATTACTTCCCAAAAAAACTAAAAGCAATAAAATAGAAACAATTTTTTTATGATATAGCCTCAATAGTACCTTACTTAAAAAGAACATTCCAATTATAAGATAAAATACACAGGAGAATGTTAGTCCAATTTCATAAACTTTAGAGAAACCGTTTGCATTTATTTCAGGACTTAGAATTGCAAAGGCATGAGCAACTAAAAAAAAGGGGAGATATAAGATTGACATTCCCATTGTTGTTTTAATAACTTTATTTCCATTTGGGGCAGTTTCTGGCCAAAACTGGTGCTTCTCAGCATAATTAGTAGTTGAATTTTTTAAAAAGTTAAATTTTAAATCTTGGTGCACAAAAACTGCTGGCAAGTAGGAATAATACGAAGTGACGTCCCAATTAATTAATGCATTTTGTTTTTCTGCATTTTTCCAAGGTCGGATATTCAAAATCACCACTATTTGAATTAATAATATGGCAATCAAAGTCAGTCTAACAAAAGATACCTTTTTCAATAATTAGAGATTTAAGGTCATAATTGCATTTCTGGAATTTCGCTACTATTTACAATAAGTTTTCCCTTAGTAGCAGATTTAATTGCTTCAACCGTCACGCCAGGCGCCCTTTCTAAGAGTTCGAAGCCTCCATCAGGTAAAATATTTAATACTGCAAGATTTGTTACTATTTTTTTAACGCAATTGACACCAGTTAGAGGAAGGCTGCAGTTTTCTGACAATTTGCTTTCTCCTTTTTTATTGGTGTGCATCATGGCAACAATAATATTTTCTGCACTAGCTACTAAGTCCATAGCACCCCCCATTCCTTTCACCATTTTACCAGGAATTTTCCAATTGGCAATATCTCCATTTTCTGAAACTTCCATAGCTCCTAAAACAGTAAGTTGAACATGTTTCCCTCGTATCATTGCAAAGCTCATAGAGGAGTCGAAATAAACTGCTCCTGGAAGGGCTGTAATGGTTTGTTTTCCAGCATTAATTAAGTCAGCGTCTACATTTTCTTCCCTTGGGAACGGCCCCATCCCAAGAATTCCATTTTCAGATTGGAACTCAACATTTATTCCATCAGGGATATAATTAGCAACTAATGTTGGAATACCAATCCCAAGGTTTACATACCAACCATTTCTTAGTTCTTGAGCAATTCTTTTTGCGATCCCAATTTTATCTATCCCCATATTATTTATTTTCATTTACGGTTCTTTGCTCTATCCTCTTTTCGTAATTTGAACCTTTAAAAATTCTCTGAACAAATATTCCTGGAGTATGAATCTGATTTGGGTCAAGTTCACCAGGAGAAACCAATTCTTCTACCTCTACGATAGTAATTTTTCCAGCCATAGCCATAAGAGGGTTAAAGTTTCTTGCGGTTCCTTTATAAATTAAATTTCCTGCCGTATCCCCTTTCCATGCTTTTACAATTGCAAAATCTGCATTCAAAGCAGTTTCTAAGATATGGGGCTTTCCGTTAAAATTTCTTACTTCTTTACCTGTACTAATTTCAGTGCCAAATCCTGCAGGAGTAAAAAAGGCAGGTATTCCAGCTCCAGCAGCTCTGCATCTTTCTGCTAAAGATCCCTGCGGGATAAGATCTACTTCGAGTTCTCCAGAAAGCATTTGCCGTTCAAACTCTTCATTTTCTCCTACATAAGAAGAAATCATTTTTTTAATTTGTTTGTTCTTTAATAGATAGCCTAACCCAAAATCATCCACTCCTGCATTATTAGAAATACAAGTCAATCCATTTATCTTCATTTCTACTAGTGCTTGTATGCAGTTTTCTGGTATCCCACAAAGCCCAAAACCTCCCAGCATTATGGTTGCCCCACTAAAAATGTCTTTACAGCCATCAGCAGCATTTAAAACTTTTTTTTCAATCATTTATTTACCAGTTATCGTCATTAGACCATTCATCTTCTAGACCGTCTTTTACCTTAGAGTTTTTAATAGTTTCATTACAATCAATGGGCGATTTCAACATAGTCTCAGGCATTTGAAAATCTTCTTGAGAAATATTCAAGGAATCGTCAGCATTTATATACTTTGTATAATATGCAAAAACAGGGAGTGCAGTATTGGTTCCCATTCCCATACTTAAAGTATTAAATCTAACAGATCTATCTTCTGCTCCCACCCAAACACCAGTAACTAAATCAGGAGTTAAGCCCATAAACCACCCATCGGATTGATTTTGAGTAGTTCCCGTTTTCCCTGCTATTGGCTGGGTTATCCCAGTATATGGTCTTTCTTCTGTTTCTTTAGCTCTTATACGAATTGCTGTTCCACCTCTTAAAGGATTGCCATAATCGTTTTTTAGGGTAGGGTGACTTACTCCGCTAGTTACCAACTTCATCATTTCCAAAATAGAATAGGCAGTTTCCTTGTTCCAAACTTGTTTGGATTCTATTTTAGGCTCATAAATTAGGTTGCCAAATTTGTCTTCAATTCTTAGAAGGTAAACAGGCTTCATATACACCCCTTGATTAGCAAATGGAGCTATTGCACCAACAATATCGTGAACAGAGATGTCGAAAACCCCTAAAGCCATTGCAGGGACTTGGTCAAACTTAGAGGTATCAATTCCCAGCTGCGCCACTCGGTTAAAAACATCGTTAATCATAGACCCTTTTTTAATGATACTTGCCGTAATATTATTCATTGAATTGGCCAAAGCAAAAGATATAGAAGTCAAGGCTCCAGTAAAATTTTCCCCTGAGTTGGTTGGGCACCATAGTTTTTTTCTAAATTCATTAAAAGGTACTTCAATACAATATTCTATATCCGGCACTTGGTAACATGGATCTATAACACCAGATTCCAAAGCGGTAGCATAAACAAATGGTTTAAAGGTAGATCCTACTTGCCGTCTACCCTTTTTAACCATATCATATTTAAAATGTTTAAAATTTGGACCACCAACCCAAGCTTTAATTTCTCCATTATGAGGGTTCATAGACATTAGACCAGACCTTAACAGACCTTTGTAGTATCTAACAGAGTCTTTTGCAGAAAAAAGAGTGTCTTTTTCAAAATTTTCTGAATTCCAGTCAAAAACTTTAACTGTTCTTTTTTCATTAAGTTTTTTATCAATTTCATCTTTTGTATGAAAAGGACTAACGGTTCCGCAGTAGGAGCATTCAAATCCTTCCGCTTTTTTAACAACATATCTTTTTGGTCTTTCACAGTAGGAACAGGCCTTTCCTACTAATTTTTTATAAAGCATGGATTGTTTCAGAGCTCTAGCCAATATAGTATCTGCTTGAGACTTAGTTATATCATTTGAAAAGGGCTTGTTTTTATTTTTTTCATTGTTCCTTTCAAATGCAGCTTGCAAATAATTTTTAAAATGAGATTCAACAGCTTTTTCTGCATGTTTTTGCATTCTACTATCAATGGAGGTATAAATTTTAAGACCATCAGAATACAAATCATATTTTTCGCTGTTTGATTTCTTAATTATATATTCATCATTCTCGTTTTTTTTAGATAATATTTTCCCCAATTCAAGTCTCAATATTTCTCTAAAATATGGAGCTAACCCTGTTTGGTGATCTACTTTATTATAGTCCAAGTCAAGCTCTAGTTTTTTTGTAGAGTCAAAAACTTCTTTAGTTATGTAGTTGTTTTTATACATTTGGAACAAAACAACTGTTCTTCTTTTAAGAACAGTATCTGGCCTTCTTACAGGGTTAAACAAAGAAGGGTTTTTTGCCATACCTATTAACATTGCAGACTCATGCAAGTCCAACTCTTTTGGTAGTTTATTGAAATAAACTTGGGCAGCACTATTTATCCCAACTGCATTATTCAAAAAATCAAATTTGTTAAGGTACATTGACAAGATTTCTTCTTTGGTGTAATTTTTTTCAAGTTTAGAGGCTATTATCCATTCTTTAAATTTCCTTAATGCAAATTCGAATTTATTCAATCTTTTTCTAGGGAAAAGTAATTTTGCTAATTGCTGTGTTATGGTAGACCCGCCGCCCTTTAAGTCACCTGAAACCAATCCTTTAAAAACTCTTAGCAAGGCCCTTACATCTATCCCAGAATGTTCAAAAAATCGTTCATCTTCCGTAGCAATAAGCGCGTCAACTAATGACTTTGGCAAGTTGTTAAAATGAGTATTGGTTCGGTTTTCATGGTAGTACTTTCCTAACGGAACGTAGTCAGAGCTTAAAACCACACTAGCGAGATCTGTTTTAGGGTTTTCCAGTTCTGTTATCTCCGGTAAAGTCTCATCATCTGCCAAATTAATTAACCCCCAAAGCCCTAGTGCAGGAGAGAACACCAAGAACCAGATAATTAGGAGCTTTAGTATTTTTTTAAATAATGATGATTTTATTTCTTCTTTTTCTTCCAAATGAACATTTTATAAAATCCATAACTTTATCGAAAATACAGCAAGTTTTGCCTGCATTTAAAAACAAACTATTTTTTGCTTAACAATGTCTTATGGAAAACCGGAACAAAGTTTTAATTTATACTAATTTAGTTATTCAAATGGGAATAATAATTGGCATTGGAACCTATTTTGGGAATTATGTAGATAAAAGCTTTCAAAATCAAACTCCATGGTGGACGTTAGTATTGTCTTTAAGTTCTGTTTTCTTAGCTTTTTATCAAATTATTACAACTTTAAAAAACAGATGATCAATAAATATTTAGTTCTAATTTTATGTTTTTTTCTTTTTGTAGGATTTGATTTTTTATACGTTAATTTTTTAGTTATTCAAGAAATAAAAAAAGCAGATATTTTTATTGTTAATTCTTTTTTGTTGGCACTAACTTTTTCTTTTTTCTTCTTATATAATATTTTAAAAAAACGATCAAAAACTTCTCCATTTACTTACTTAGCTCTGAGCTTTTTTAAAATGATTGCAAGTCTTGTTTTTTTATATCCTTTAATTTCTCAAAAAGACATCAATTTTCTTCCATATATATTGCACTTTTTCTTTTTTTATTTTGCATATTTGTTTGTTGAAATATTTTTATTAATGAAGGGTAGTGAGTAATAAATTTCTCAAAATACTTTAGTCATTGAAATAATTAATTAATTTTGGCCGAATTTCAAATTCAAACTAGTAAAATAATGTCTTTTTCGCTTAAAAATATTTTTGTATTTGTTGCCTTAATTTTGGTTGCATTTTCACCAGTAATTGCTAGCGAAAACTCTCAAGATTCTACCAAAAAAGAAACTTACAACCCAGTACCTGCCATCATGCATCACATTTCAGATTCTCACGAATGGCATTTTTGGGGAGAGGGAGATAATTCAGCAACCATTCATCTTCCAGTGATATTATGGTCTAATGGAGAACTTATAGGTCCATTTTTGTCTAGTAAATTTCACCACAACAATGATGGACATCATGTTGTTGAATTTAATGGGCATAAATTAGTCAGAGTCCATGGCAAAATATATAGGTTAAATGATGGTCAAAAAAATGCAACTTTTGATGACCAACATCATGTGTCAAATGCCACTGTTCCAATAGACTTTTCAATCACTAAAAATGTAGCTTCTATGCTTTTTGCATTGGTTTTACTTTTATTGTTTTTTGGAATCTCTGGATCAAAAGCCAAGAAAAACAAATCTGCTCCAAGTGGCTTGTTGTCTTTTCTAGAGCCACTGGTTCTTTTTGTAAGAGACGATATAGTCAAACCCAACATTGGTAAGAACTACCAAAAATACCTTCCTTATTTGTTAACCTTGTTCTTTTTTATTTTAATGAATAATCTTGTAGGACTTCTGCCAGGATCTGCAAACGTTACTGGAAATATTGCAATCACTTTAGTATTGTCATTTATAACTTTACTGGTAACTAATATTTCAGGAAATAAATCTTATTGGGGGCATATTTTTAATCCTCCCGGAGTTCCATTAGCTCTTATGCCTATTATGATTCCAATTGAAATTGTTGGAATTTTCACCAAACCATTTGCTTTAATGATTCGACTTTTTGCCAACATTTCTGCAGGACATATCATTATTTTGAGCCTAATTTCACTAATATTTATGGCCCAAAGCGGATTGGGAGATGTTGCAGCATGGAGTTTGTCTCCCGTGGCTGTACTATTTGTTTTATTTATGGATTTAATTGAAGTGTTAGTAGCATTTCTACAAGCTTACATTTTCACATTGTTAACTTCTTTATTTATAGGGTTAGCAACCGTGGATCATCATTAATAACATTGTTTAACCTTAAAAAATAAAAAAATGGGAACAATTACAGGAATAGCAGCAATCGGCGCAGGTTTAGCAGCGATTGGTGCTGGAATAGGAATTGGTAGAATAGGTGGATCGGCACTAGAATCAATGGCAAGACAGCCAGAACATTCTGGAATGATTCAAACAAATATGATTATTGCTGCAGCACTTGTTGAGGGTGTAGCATTATTCGGTGTTGTTGTAGCTTTGCTGCAAGGCGGCTAATTATACTAATAACAAACTAAAAGTAGATGCTGGAGCGTTTGGCTTCAGCTCTATTTTTTAAATTAAATTATATACAATGGATTCAATGCAATTGGTAACACCTGCAATAGGTTTAATGTTTTGGACAGTAGTAATATTTATTTTATTACTAGTGATTCTAAAGAAGTTCGCTTGGAAACCTATTTTAAAAGCAGTAGATGACAGAAATAATTCTATTACAGAAGCTCTATCATCCGCAGAAAAAGCAAAAGCCGAGATGGAACAACTTTCGGCAAATAACGAAAAGATTTTACAAGAAGCAAGGATAGAAAGAGATTCTATAATCAAAGAAGCCAGGGCTATAAAAGAAAATACTATTTCAGAAGCAAAAAATAAAGCTTCTATAGAAGCAGAGAAAATAATATTATCTGCCAAAGAGCAAATTAGTAACGAAAAGATGAAGGCTATGACAGAACTGAAAAATGAAATAGCAGATATATCAATTCAAATGGCTGAGAAAATTATAAAATCAGAGCTTAAAGATGTAAAGAGTCAGAAAAAGCTTATTGAAGAAACATTGAAAAATCAGATGAATTAGAAGTATGATCGCCTCTAAAATCACAACTAGATACGCAAAATCTTTACTTGATTTAGCAATTGAAAAAAATCAATTGCAAGATTGTTATAATGACTTACTTGCTGTTGAAGCTCTTTGTTCCGAAAGTAGTGAATTTACTCTAATGCTAAAAAGCCCTATAATTAATACTAGTAAGAAATTATCAATTATAAAATCTTTATTTGAAAAAAATCTCTCTAAGACAACTTATCTTTTCATAGAGTTGATTACTAAGAAAAAAAGAGAATCTCTTCTTCATTCAATTTCTAAAAACTTCATTGAGCTATATAAATCACATCACAAAATTATTACAGCTAGTGTTACCACTACTATTCCTTTAGATAAAGATCTTAAGGAAAAAGTTGTTTCATTTGTGAAAAAGAAGATGGGCAAGGATGTGGAATTAAAAGAACAAATAAATCATGATATTTTAGGTGGCGCAATTATTAAAGTTGGCGATTTCCAAATTGACGATAGCGTGAGAAAGCAATTAAAAGAATTAAAAAACAGTTACAATAAAAACCTTTTTATTAAGGATTTCTAAAAACAATAAAATGGCAGAAATAAAACCAGCAGAAGTCTCAGCAATTCTAAGACAACAACTATCAGGCTTTAAGTCTGAAGCTGAACTAGAAGAAGTAGGTACAGTATTACAAATTGGCGATGGTATTGCAAGAATATACGGTCTTGGCGGTGTACAGTATGGTGAACTTATAGAATTTGACAATGGTCTTCAAGGCATTGCCTTGAACTTAGAGGAAGATAATGTAGGTGCAGTATTATTAGGAGCTTCAAATAATATTAAAGAAGGAGATACGGTTAAAAGAACCAATAGAATTGCTTCAATAAATGTTGGTGAGAAAATGCTAGGAAGAGTCGTTGACACTCTTGGACAGCCTATTGATGGTAAAGGACCAATCGAAGGAGAACTATTCGAAATGCCAATTGAAAGAAAAGCACCTGGGGTTATTTATAGACAACCAGTCAATGAGCCTCTTCAAACTGGAGTTAAGGCAATCGATGCTATGATTCCAATTGGTAGAGGACAAAGAGAATTGGTGATAGGAGATCGTCAAACAGGGAAAACAACTGTTTGTATTGACACCATTATTAACCAGAAAGAATTTTATGATAGAGGAGAACCAGTTTACTGCATCTATGTAGCAATTGGCCAAAAGGGTTCGACAATTGCAGGTATTGTCAGTAAATTAGAAGAAGCAGGAGCTATGAAATATACTATTATAGTAGCATCCAATGCTTCAGATTCTGCACCAATGCAATTTTATGCACCTTTTACTGGAGCTGCAATTGGAGAATATTTTAGAGATACTGGGAGACCAGGACTAATTATTTTTGATGATTTATCTAAGCAAGCTGTTGCATACAGAGAGGTTTCATTACTACTTAGGAGACCCCCGGGAAGAGAAGCTTATCCGGGAGATGTTTTCTATCTACACTCCAGGTTACTAGAAAGAGCAGCAAAAATTAATAACTCTGATGAAATTGCTCAACAGATGAATGATTTACCAGAATCTTTGAAAGGAAAAGTCAAAGGTGGTGGATCTCTTACTGCTTTACCAATTATCGAAACCCAGGCTGGAGATGTTTCTGCTTATATTCCAACAAATGTTATTTCTATTACAGATGGGCAGATTTTTTTAGAAGCCAACTTATTTAATGCTGGTATTAGACCGGCAATAAACGTTGGTATTTCTGTTTCTAGAGTTGGAGGATCTGCACAAATAAAATCCATGAAAAAAGTTTCTGGAACATTAAAACTTGATCAAGCACAATATAGAGAGCTAGAAGCATTTTCTAAATTTGGGTCTGATTTAGATCCAGCTACAATGGCAGTATTGGAAAGAGGGGCGAGAAATGTTGAAATTTTAAAACAAAACGAAGGCTCTCCTATGCCTGTTGAAGAACAAGTAGCAATTATTTACTGTGGCTCTACAGGAATACTAACTGGTATACCAACTGCTAAAATAAAAGATTTTGAAGAAAACTTTTTAGATTTAATGAGAACCAAATACAGGAAAGAATTAGACACTTTAAAATCTGGAAAATTAACAGATGAGGTAGCAGATTTAATCAAGAAGGTTGTTGCAGAAATGTCTAAAAATTACGAAGCATAATTTACAATGGCCAACCTAAAAGAAATACGAACTAGAATAACATCTGTAGAGTCAACTATGCAGATAACTTCTGCTATGAAAATGGTATCGGCAGCAAAGTTCAAGAGAGCTCAGGATGCGATAATTCAAATGAGACCTTTTGCAAAAAAGTTCAATGATATTCTTTTAAATGTTTCTTCTACAGCTGGAGAAACAGAACATCCAATGATGCGAGACGATAAGGGCAAAAAAGTACTACTAATTGCTATATCATCCAATAGAGGTTTGTGCGGCGGGTTCAATAATAACGTTGTTAAAGAGATTAAAAAAACAATTGAAGAAAACCCTGAGAATGAATACAGCATCTTAACAATTGGAAAAAAAGTTTTTGATGCTTTTAAAAAGACAGAGTTATTAAACGGCAGTGAGACGTTGCCTGCAGATGCCCAAACTATTTGGGACGATCTAAGTTATGAAAACTCTATTTCTATTACCTCTAAATTAATGTCAGCTTTTGAAAATAATGTTTTTGACAAAGCTTTTTTAGTCTACAATTCTTTTAAAAATGCTGCAGTTCAAATTACAGTTAATGAGCCATTTTTACCAGTTGTCCCAGTCCAATCTGAGAAAGACAGTTCAGTAGATTATATTTTTGAGCCGAATCAAGAAGAAATCCTTAAAGAACTTATTCCAAGCTCATTAAAAATACAACTTTACAAAGCCCTTTTAGATTCATTTGCTTCTGAGCATGGAGCTAGAATGACAGCAATGCATAAAGCCACCGATAATGCCAACGAAATGAAAAACGATTTAAAGTTATTTTATAATAAAGCTAGACAAGCAGCTATTACCAACGAAATACTTGAAATTGTTGCTGGCGCTGAGGCTCTAGGTGGATAAACTTCTACAATCTTAATTTTATAAAATCCTTTTGCATAAATTTACCTTTGATGCATTGGTTTTATTCTTCTTTAAAAAACAGATTTTACATTTCTATACTTGCTTTAGTGGCACTTTCTTTAGTGGTTATTGGAGCTACAACATTTTATTTTTTTAAAGAAAAAAACGACCAATATCATTTTCAGAGAATCCAAAGAAAGGAAAAGACCATAAATTCTTCATTGCAGTATTTTTTAAATGAATTAGAACCTGCAACCATGAGAGAGTTCATTACAAAAGACTTTGATTACAAACTTAAAGAAATAGCAGATGTTAATAATCTACCCATTGTAATTTTTAATTTATCTGGTAAAATTTTAATTACCTCCATAGACACCCTTTTTCAGGAGCGATATTCTAGAGATTTAAGTAAAGAGTTATTGATAAAACTAGATCAATCAAAAAATGGCAGATTAGTTGAAAGATCAAGTAATCAAGACATTAACTCTTACTCTTTTGCTTTCAATAAGAAAAATCAAAAAATGGGTATAATTAATATTCCTTATCATCCTTCAGATTACAGCAATAAAACAGAACTTTGGGATTTTTTAAAGAGGTTGCTTACTATTTTTTTATTGCTTTTTATTGGTGCAGTCATTTTAGCATATTTACTTTCTACCTACATCACCAAATCTATTGCATCTATTAGTTCCAAGATTAAAGGGTTAGAAATTGGCGAAAACAATGAAAGGCTTTCATGGGAAAATAACGATGAAATTGGAGTTTTAGTCAATGCTTACAACGAAATGCTAAATAAGTTAGAATTAAGTAAAGAAAAATTAGCTCAAAACCAGCGTCAAATAGCATGGAGAGAAATGGCAAAACAAGTTGCACATGAAATCAAAAACCCATTGACACCTATGAAGTTAAGTATTCAACATTTGGACAGGGCATTAGACTTATCCAAAGGTGAGAATCGAGATACCTTGAAAGATTTTCAGGAAAAAATGCTTCAGCAAATCCGGATATTGACCGAAATAGCCGATGAATTTTCTAATTATGCTGAGCTACCAAAAGGAAAAATGAAGGAATTAGATTTAATTGAAATAATCCATAAAATCATTAACTTATTTAAGCATGAAGAAAATGTAAAATTTAATGTGAATTTTCAAAAGGACAGTTCTTTTAGATTGATTGGGGATGAAAATCAACTCATTAGACTTTTCAATAATTTAATTCAAAACAGTTTGCAAGCAATGGACCACAATGGCCATATTGAATTAAACCTCTCTCAAGAAGAGAACAACATTTATGTCTCTTTTATTGATAGTGGGCCAGGTATTACAAATGATATTCAGGACAAAATTTTTGAACCAAAATTTACCACTAAAACAAAAGGAAAAGGGCTTGGTTTAGCTCTAGCTTGGCAAATCATTTTGAATCATAGTGGAAAAATAAGCTTGGTAAAAGAGAGAGTTATGGGTGCTGAATTCAAAATGACATTCAAAAAAGCATGAGTCAAAGAATTGAAGGACTATTTCTTAGAGCTACTAAAATTAAGCACAATTCAATTATTGTAGATTTACTGACAAGGCAATATGGAAGATCAACTTTTGTTTTCACCATTAGCACCAAAAAAAATCAGGCATTTTTATTTCAACCTTTTCATTTCATCGAGTTTAGCGCTGCCTACAATCCAGAAAAAAAAGTAAATAGGGCAAATAATGTAGAAATGAAATTTCCCATTATTGACATTTTAAGCGACATCCGAAAAACTGGATATGCACTTTTACTGACCGAGATTTTAAATAAAGTTTTTCATACAGAAGAAAAAAATGAAAAACTTTTTGTAGAGCTAGAGAAAATGATTATTTCTTTTGAGCATAGACCTTTCAATGCTATATTTGGAATTTTTTTTATTAAAGAAATTTTAACTCATTTTGGAACACAGCCATTAAATAATTTTGGAGTTGAAACCCCTTATTTTAGTCTTTCGGATGGTAAATTCACCAATAACTTTGATCCGAATATTGAAGAGAATTTTCCTCATCAACTATTAAATAAATTATTAGGCACGAATATTGATAATATATTTCTTTTTAAAATTAATTCTACAAACAGAAGATTAATTATGGATTTATTTTTGAGGTATATGTCCTATCATGAGATACTAAATACAGACAAGTTAAATTCCATTAAGATTTTACAATCTCTTTACGATTGAGTAATTTATTCAAAGCATATTTCTTTTTAATTTTTCTTTTTTCAAGTGCTTATTACACAGGCCAGAAAATTACTTTTATCAATGAATTTGGCAATGCATTAAAATCTAAGAAAGTAGTATTTCAAAATCAGTTTAGAAAAGACACCTTTACTACCAATAGAAAAGGATTTATTCTATTAAAATCAATAAATAATTACGATACCATTTCAATTAATTTTTCTGGAAAAATTTACAAACAAAGCCAGCTAGAGCTTATCGAAAAAAACTTTCTGTTTCAGATGCCCAATAACAAAGACCAATCTCTTCCAGTTTTTGTAACTAGCACCTCTAGCGCCACACAATTGCCAACTGGTATGAAAGAGTTAAATCATCAAGTAGTTAAATCCAGTGAGATACTAAATTCAAATGCATCATCAGGGGCAGAACTTTTGACTTTAGTAGATGGAATAACCATTCAAAAAACCAGTTTTGCTGGAGGCAGCCCAATTATAAGAGGATTCGAAGCTAATAGAATACTTTTGATGGTGGATGGTGTTAGAATGAATAATGCTATTTACAGAGGTGGACATTTACAAAACAGCATTACCGTTGATCCTTTTATTTTAGAGAGTTGCGATGTGATTTTTGGTCCTTCTGCAGTTTCTTATGGTAGTGATGCAATTGGTGGAGTTGTTCATTATAAAACTAAAGATCCTACTTTGTTAAATACAAATGATACTTCCAGTTTTTCTGGATTGTATTTTACTAGAATTAATAGTGCAACTAATGAACTTTCCAACCATATTAATTTTAATTTATCAGGTGAAAATATAGCATCTTTAACATCTATAACCTTTAAAAAATTTGGAGATGTTTCCATGGGGAAAAACAGGGTCCACGGCTTTCAAAATTGGGGGTTACATAATTATTATACAGAATTTAATAATTTTCAAGACACAATGATTGCTAATTCCAATCCATCTATACAGAGAGGAGTTGGATTCAATCAAATTGATTTAACTAATAAAATTCTTTTTAAATTAAATGCAACTTCAAAATTAATTATCAACTCTCAATTTAGCTCTTCTTCCAATCTTCAAAGGCTGGACCAGCTCAACAATTTAACTTTAAATAATCTTCCAGAATATTCTCAGTGGAATTATGGCCCACAAAAAAGACTTTTGAATTCTATTGCTTTTTCTTCTTCTTTCTCCTCTATTTTATTTGATGATTTTAGAGCTGTTTTTTCTCACCAATATATTCAGGAGTCTAGGATCACAAGGAGATTTAATAGTTTTTTTCAAAAAAATTCTGTAGAGAATGTTAATGTTCTTGGGTCTAATATTCAGCTTTCAAAATCTATTGGTTCAAATTCAAAACTAGATTACGGAACGGAGATATACTACAATACTGTAGATAGCAGAGCTTATCAACTTAATCTCTTAGACAGCTCTACTTCTTTTATAGATTCAAGATATCCTAATGGAGGAAGTAATACTTTTTTTCCTGCTATTTATGCAAGTTACAATCTAAAAAAAAATAGACTCTCGCTAATTGGAGGAATCAGATACACTTGGAGCCATGCCTCTGGCATATTTAATGACAATATTCTAGATTTTTTATCGGAAGGATTTGAAATTAAAAGACACTCACTAAGCGGATCCCTTAGCACTTATTTTTATCCCAATGAAACTACAAAAATATTTTTGGACTTAAGTACTGGTTTTAGAGCTCCAAATATTGACGATTTAGGAAAAGTATTTATAAAGGATCAATTTTTAACAGTCCCTAATAGCCAGTTGGTTCCGGAATATGCTTATAATTTTTCCTTGGGAATCAGTAAGAAAATAGATTTTAAAAACATTAAATTTAGTTTTTCTTCCACTTCTTTTTTTACAATTTTGGACAATGTAATTACCAAGCAAAGTTTAGAAATTAATGGCTCTAGCTTAATTTATTACGATAGCAATTATTATGAAATTTTAGCAAATCAAAATAGTCAAAGTGGAATAGTTTATGGGCTAAGCGGTTCACTCTCTATTACTTTTTTAAAAAATCTAAGGTTTCATTCTAGTCTTTGTTATACTAGAGGGGCTCTTAAATACACTCAAGTGCCCATGAGTCATATTCCTCCGTTATTTGGCAAACTAAATTTGAATTATACTTTTAAAAAACTTGAATTTCAAATATTAAATAATTTTAATGCAGAAAAAATTAATAAACTTTTTGGACAAGGGAACACTGACAACCCCCTAGAGGCTTCGCCAATGGGTTATCCTAGCTGGTGGGTAATAAATACTCAGGTTGGTTATCAATATAAAGAATCTTTAAAACTGTCTTTAGGACTGTATAATTTATTGGATGTTCATTACAAGACTTTTGCATCGGGAATTAGCGCTCCGGGTAGAAGTTTAATGGTATCTGCTAAATTATCTTTTTAGAATAATTTCTTTTTTATAATCTAGTGGAGCAACACTAGAATTCTTTTTGGTTGAAATTACCACAGAAGTTTCCAATTGAGCTATCTCTTCAATATTGCCTAATTTATTTTCCAGCAATTTTTCAAAAGAGGGAATATCGCTGGTTATTATTCTTAGTTGATAATCAAACTTCCCAGTAAGTTGAAGACACTCTCTAACTTCTTTAATTTCTTTAATTTGTTTTAAAAAATTAGAAATTGCTGCGGTTTTCTGACGAACAAGAGACAAGTGAACCAATGCTGTAAACCCCAATCCTAGCTTTGAATGATTAACAGTCGCGTGATAGCTTGAAATTACTTGAGATTTCTCCAACTTTTGTACTCTTCCTAAAGTTGGAGCAGCAGAAAGGCCAATGACCTTACTAAGTTCAATATTGGTAATCTTACTATTTTTTTGAAGAGCTTCTAAAATCTTGAGGTCAATTACATCCAGCTTCATTAGTGTTGTTTTGAAATAAAATTACACTTAATTAGCTTTTAACAAAATTTTGTTTCAAAATAATTTATAAATAGTTGGTCTTGAAGGAGATGCATCGTTTTCTATGTTGGCCATAGAAAGATTTAAAAGATAAATTCCATCATTAATTTCATCTGGAACTCCAATAAGTTCTGTGATGGTTCTCTTTTTATCAAGTTCATTGGGATAATTCCAAAATGCTTTATGCGCCAATAGCTTTCCACCGTCAAACTCCTTGTCCACAGATGGCTGGTCAATTAGCAAATGAACAATTCCACAGTCTCTTATGTAAGTTGCAGATTCTATAGATAAGTAAGGCCAATTAGTATTGTTATAGGTCTTTTCATTTAGTTGGTTATAGTTGTTTTGTGTTTTTAGAATAAGAGATTGAATATTTGGCTTTATTTTATCTTTTATTTGTTCTATTCCAATAAAAAAATCACCTTCTTTAATTCCACTTTCCATATCATAAATTGCTTCTTGAGGCCTGATAGTAATTAACTGAGCTGAAAAATGATTCTGGCTAAGTATGTTATTTACAAAAACTTCTTGATTAGATATATGGCCAACAGATTCTGTATGAGTCATGTTTCCATGAGGGTTAATAAGTAATTCTTTGAAATTCACATTTCCCCCTTGATTCACACTTCCAACAAAGTCCCTATTTTTAATAACTTTTATTTGAATTTCATCTACATACCAAGCCTTGAAGCTATTTTTAACTTTAGAGGTTAAAGACAAATCAATTGGGGAGGTTAGATCTGCTTTTTTTTTCTCGTTATTTACAACTAATTCAATTATCATTCTTTTAAAATAAATAATTCTCTTGAAACATACTCAGATAACAGCCATTTTTCTGGATTCATAGAAATAATATTATTTGTAGAGAGAAGGATTTCATCTTTTAAAAATGTATTTAATTTACTTTCAATTTCCTCTTTTATATCCTGGGGGACAATACTAAATACATGGTCTTTGTCCAGTCCATTTAAGGTTCTTAACCCGAGCATTATTTTCTCATTTACTATATCATAAGGGGACAAGACTTCTTGTTCAAAATAGGGGATACCAGCTTTGATATTTTTTATGTAAAGTCTATTATTGGAAATATTCCATCTTCTTGTAGAATTTCTAAAGGAATGTGCACCAGGGCCTAAACCAATGTAGGAAGATTGGTTCCAATAATTAGAATTATGAAAAGATTCCTTTCCTTGAACTGCAAAATTAGAAATCTCGTAATGTTGGTAATTTTTAGATTTCAATTTTTCAGAAATCCATCGAAATTCCTGTTGACTAATATCGTCTTCAATTCTTTTTATCTTTTTATTTTTTTCTAAATGCCCAAAATATGTTCCATCTTCAATAGTTAAGTGATAACAAGACAAGTGAGTTGGATTGAACTTTAAAATTTCTAATAATTCAGACTTGTAGTCTCTTGATAAATTTTTGGGAGTTCCATAAATAAAATCAAGATTTATATTTTCAAATCCTGCAATTTTAGTATTATTTAACCCATTTATAACTTGGTTAGTATCGTGACTTCTATTCATCCATTTTAGGATGTTGTTATTCATGGATTGAACTCCAATACTTAGTCTATTAATACCAATTTCTTTATAAAACTCTAGTTTTTCAATAATAATATCTTCGGGATTAATTTCTATGGTAATTTCTTTTATGTCGTCAATAGACATCTTTTTTTCTAGTCCATTAAAAATAGTTTCTAATTCTAAATTAGTCATTAGAGATGGCGTCCCTCCACCAATGTATATGCTATCTATTTTTTTTGAAAACTCACTTTCTCGAATTTCCATTTCTTTTACGATGCAGTCAATCATTTCATTCTTTGTTTTCATAGAGGTGCTAAAATGAAAATCACAATAGTGACAAGCTTGCTTGCAATAGGGGATATGTATATAAATGCCACTCATCTATTTTTATATATCTTGGAGTCTTTAAAGTTAAATTTAGAAGATAATAATTGTAAATTTACTTTAATCTTTGGTTATGATTACAGGAATTATAAATAGTGTTGTACAGTTAGATTTAAGTCAAAGAGATCTTGGTAAATTAAAAGTAATAGAAATAAACCACTCTGAGAATGAGATTATTTTGTCTAATGGCTCTAAAAAATTTGAATGTAAAATTTTAAAGGGAAATTCAATTGACCAGTCTTATATAGTCAAAATAAATGGTGAAATTTCTACTATTCGTTTAATAAAACAAGTTGAAAAAACAATAGAAAAACTAGGGATTCAAAAAGGTAGCCAAAAAAACATTAATATTTTAAAAGCCCCTATGCCTGGTCTTATTCTAGATGTCATTGTAAAAGAGTCAGATTTAGTGAAAAAAGGCGATCCTGTAATTATTTTAGAAGCCATGAAAATGGAAAACATTTTATCATCACCTGTAGATGGAATTGTGAAAGAGATAAAAGTAAACCCTCAACAAACTGTTGAAAAAAACAACATCTTAATTAAATTTGAACCATGAAAAATTTTTTATTTATAACAGTATCTTTTTTAATTATTGGTTGTGGTTCAGAAACCCCAGAAGATGGAGCTTTACTTTCTGTCAAAAAAATACCTGAAATAACAGTAAATGATTACATATATACACTTGGAGAGGTAACAATTAAGTGGACAGCTTTCAAGCACTCTGCAAAAGCACAAGTTGGGGGGGAATTTAAGTCAGCAGAAGTAAAAGGGTTTACAGAAAGCACCAACTTAAGCACTGCAATTTCAGGAGTTACATTTAAGATTCCTGTTACTTCAACAAGCACCAATGATGAGGTAAGAGATTATAAAATTGTCAATTCCTTTTTTAATACCATGGTAGATACAGATTCTATTTCAGGAAGAATTCTTTCAATTGATGAAAACGGTTCAGGAAAACTTGTGATTAACATGAATGGCCAAGAAGTTGAAAAGCAGTACAAATGGGAAATGGACCAAATCAATAAGGAGATTTATCTTAAAACATCCATTGATGTTCTAAATTGGGGAGCTCAATCCTCTTTAGACGCCCTTAACGAAGTATGTCTAGAACAACATACTGGCCCAGATGGCAAAAACGTTTTATGGCCAAATGTAGATATAACGGTAATTGTAGATTTATAATTAAGGCTTTAGATTTTTAAGAATATATTTTCCAAGAATATCGTATTCAATATTTATTAAATCATTTGCTTTTAAATCCTTAAAATTTGTATTTTCATAGGTATAAGGAATAATTGCAACTTCAAAAGTTCTGTCCTTGGTATTTGCAATTGTTAAGCTTACTCCATTGATACAAATAGAACCTTTATTAACAAGTAGTTTAGGGTCTATATTTGCTCCTTCAAAATAATACCTCCAACTTCCATTTTCGTTAACTATTTTAACACATTTAACAGTATCATCTACATGCCCTTGTACCATGTGGCCATCTAGTCTTCCACCAATTTTAAGACACCTTTCCAGATTTAAAAGACTTCCGACTTTTAAAAACCCCATGTTTGTCTTTTGAACAGTTTCGTGAATTGCAGTTACAATATGATTTTTATTTGTTTTTCCTACTACAGTTAAACAGACACCATTGTGCGCTACACTTTGATCAATTTTTAATTCTTTTGATATTTCTGACTCTATTGTAAAGTGGTAGTTTTCTCCTTCTTTTTCTATTTCGGCAATTTTACCTAAGCTTTCTATAATTCCAGTAAACATTTATTGATTATTTGATATGTTTTTTCTTGTAAGTTGTAGATGACCATTAAGCTCTATTGTCTCAATTCCAAATAGTCTAATACTACTTACTAAACATTGAAAGTAGTAGGTTCCGCTTGGACAATCTTGTTGTGTTTCACTTACAGATCCGTCCCATAAAAACTCAGGATCTGTTGTTTTGAAAACAACTTCCCCCCAACGATTTAAAACATATAATTCTATTTTGTCTATGTACTTAATTGGCATTATGGCTTGGAAATAATCGTTAACTCCATCCCCGTTTGGAGTGAAAATATTAGGAAATATATAGTTTGGGCAATTGTCAAAGCATACTGTGTCACTTGGGAAACTTTCATTATTATAAATCATGGAATCTGTAGCTGTTAAATAATAACAACCAGCTATAGAATTTACACCGTTGTATTGATTTTGGTGCTGAAATGTTGTGTCTTCAACATTGTCAAAGAAATTAATTAGTGAATATGCACTATCTAAAAATGGTGTAAAATACAAGGAATAAGATACAGCATCATCAGAACAAGAATTATTCGGATTAGTCCAATTTAAAGTATTTATATCTAGATCACAATCTCCTTTTAAAGTTAATGTTGGAGGACAAGGTGGTGTGTAGTCAAAAGGTACATCACATGCTTTTTGAGAAAGATTAATCAATGGACTTATTATTGAAGGGTCTGAATATTCCCCAATCGATTTAATAAAATAGCAATATTGTATTCTATTGGTCAATCCAGAGTCTAAAAAATATTTACCATTAGTAGAGTCAATTAAAGTATAATTACCATCTATGGAGTCGCTTCTAAAAATAAAATACATATTATTGTTCCATGGCACATTTTCATCCCAAAAAAGTTCTATTTGGTTATCGTTTGGAATGGTTCTAAGATGAACACTTGTAGCAGGATTGCTATATCCGATAAGACTATCAGAATTTAAATAAGTATAATGTAGTCCAACCTTATAGTTTCTGTTGGTATCTTCAGTATTTGTGTTTAAAGTACTGTAGCTATTTTCTAGTTCATATAAGAAGTTTTTTGGAGAAAATTGATGAATTATATTTCCATTACTGTTGGTTATTTCGTAGTGATAGGGGCCTTGGTATTGATTTGTGTCTAGTTCTGTTGGGTTAATCCAATTAATAGAATCTATTCCTACAATAGAGTCTGTTTTTAAAACACTTACATTGGTCAAAACTGCTACTTCTTTGTTAAGTGTTGAACATGCTGTATCTGATGGACAACTTTCAAGTTGACCAAAATCATATATTCCGGTTACAAAGTAGCAATATGTATTCCCGATTTCTAGAGAATCAATGTCTATAAAAGTAGTGTCGCTGTTCGAAGAGCTTTGATGAATAAGGGTCATGCCAAAGCTTGATAAGTTAGAGGATTGACAACATTCTTCAAATGTATTTATAGAGCCTAATTTTTTATAAATATTGTATCCTAATGCGTTGGAGCAAATAGCTTTATCCCATTTTAAATGAATGGAGTTTCCAATTGGAGATGCAATTAATCCGGTTATCTCTGGAGGTCTAACCTCTATATTAAAAGCTTCATAATCCGATAAAACTGGTATACCGTTATCTTCCAATTCTATTAATATTGGGTACGAAGATTGTTGAATATGACTACAATTTGTGTTCCACTGCAAGATTCCGTTTGCAATTCCATTTGTTCCAACAGATGAAAAAGTAGAAGGTGAATTAGTTAAATTAAATGAAAGTCCTGCAGTTGTCAGAGAAATTAAGTCTGAATCTTGGTCTGTACCTTGAATGTTAATATTTAGAGTGCTTCCTGCTTTTAAACAAGTATCATCAATAGGAACAATATATGGCGGATTATTGTTGCAGTTGTTACTAATAGTCAGTTGAATATCTCTAATAACTGAACCTATCTTGTAGCCATTTCTCCATTCGGATATTAAAATTGTAAAATTAAATTCACCAACCATCATAGGATTGTTCCAACATACAGTCCCAAAAATCGGATCAATAGTAAAATTTCCTCCTCCAATAGCATTTGGAAAAACATAATAATTTCCAAATAGTAATGGAAGTGCATCTTGACCTAGTGGAGCTACCAGCTGATAAGATAAAGAGTCACCGTCTGGATCATAAGCCATTGGATTATAACAATAAAGCCTATTCAAACATCCTATGGCAGGACATGGACATTCTACGAACTGTACAGAGTTATTTCCCCCAGAGGCTCCTAAAACAGGAGATATTATAAGGAAAGTCTCTAAGGCAAAAACAATATCAATACTATTTCCCCCAGGCCAAACATTTAAAACTCCTGCATTTCTATTGGGATCTTCCATAGTTATTCTATGAGATCCAGTTGAAGTAAAGGTGTGTATACCAACATAAATATTTTTTTTATGATTAAGAGATAATGGGACTTGAGAGATTCTTAGAAGAGTATCTCTTTGCGCAAAAGGAGTCCCTAAATCAAAGTCTAAGAATAGTTCTGGTCTATCTGTTCCTGTCACCGACCCCAAATCAGTACATGTGGTAATGGTAAATTCATAAGTTAGACCTCCAATATGAGTATAGGTTATTTCACCTCCTCTGTTGTGAGAACCCCAAATAAATATGGGGGTTAATAAAAACAAAAAGTTAAAAGCTCTAATTAACATATTTATTCAAAATTACTCAAAAGGACCATAATTCTTATCATTTAAATATATTTAATAATTGACTAATGAATAAATAAAGACCTAATTATGGTTATTTTTGTCAATAATCATTCCAAATGCAGAATTTAATCAAATTAGGTATATCTATAGGGGATCCAAATGGCATTGGTCCAGAAATTATCTTAAAAGCTCTTTCAGAAGAAGATGGTTTAAATGGTATTATTCCAATTATTTATTCTGAGTTGGATATTATTCAATTCTATTTGAGTCATTTGGGTATTAAATTGGATATAAATATTATTGACGACCCCTTGAAGGCCCAATATGGACGCCTAAATATTTTTCAATTAAGCAATTCAAATTTTAAAATTGATTTTGGAAAGCAAAAAAAAGAAAGTGGTCAAGTTGCTTTTCAATCGTTAAGTAAAGCTAGCGAACATGCTGTTAAAAATCTTATTGATGGCATAGTGACAGCCCCAATTGATAAAAACACTATTCAGGGGGATAATTTTGATTTCAATGGCCATACCGAGTATTTAACAAGCATTACCAATAACATCCAATCACTAATGTTAATGGCTCACGACAAACTAAAGGTTGGAATTGTTACTAATCATTTGTCAATAGACCAAGTTTCCAAGGCAATTACAGTTGGAGCTATTTTGAATAAAATAAGCTTGATGGACCAGTCTTTAAAAAGAGATTTCCAATTAAAAAATCCAAAAATAGGGCTTTTAGGACTTAATCCTCACTCTGGTGATGGAGGGCTTATTGGCCAACAAGAAGTTAAGATTATTCAACCGGCTATTGACCAAGCAATAGAAAAAGGGTTTAATGTATTAGGCCCGTTTCCAGCAGACGGATTCTTTGCAAGTGGAAATTATAAAGAATATGATGGAATTTTGGGCATGTACCATGATCAAGGGCTTATACCTTTTAAAATTTTAAGCAAAAACCAAGGGGTTAACTTTACTGCTGGACTTCCTATTATCCGCACTTCCCCCGATCACGGAACGGCATATGAAATAGCGGGAAAAAATAAGGCGAGCTTTATTTCTTTCCAAAACGCCATTTTATTAGCAAAACAAATTTATTTAAATAGATCTAAAGACTAGCGTTACTTACCACCAGTTTTTTTATTACTCGTCTGTTTTGCTTTCGCTGCTTCAGCCTTTTTCTTCTCTTCTGCTTGTTTTTTTAGCCGTGCCTGTTCTTTTTGTTTTTCCTCTTTTCTTCTTTGTTCTTCAGCAGCTTGTTTTTCCTCAGCAGCTTGCTGTTCTTTTTTTCTTTGTTCTTCAGCAGCTTGTTGTTCTTGCTCTTGTTTTCTTCTTTGTTCTTCAGCAGCTTGTTGTTCTTGCTGTTGTTTTCTTCTTTGTGCTTCAGCAGCTTGTTGTTCTTGCTGTTGTTTTCTTCTTTGTGCTTCGGCAGCTTGTTGTTCTTGCTGTTGTTTTCTTCTTTGTGCTTCGGCAGCTTGTTGTTCTTGCTGTTGTTTTCTTCTTTGTGCTTCAGCAGCTTGTTGTTCTTGCTGTTGTTTTCTTTTTTGCGCTTCTAGAATAGCCTTTTTTTGTTTTAGTTCCAAAAGCATTTTCTCTTCATTTATGCTCTTTTCCTTATCTTCCTCTTTTTCCTTATCTTCTTCTTTTTCATCACCCTCATTATCTTCTTCTTTTATACCAGTTTGCTCTTCTTTTGTTTCTTCATTTAATTCCTTCTCTTCATTGTTATTTTCCCCATTGTTTGGTAAATTTTCATATGTAAAACTTATAACTTTACTTGAAGATCCACAAGTATTAAATGCATTAATTTCATAGTCGTGAGTTCCTGGAGATAAATTTATCATCGAAGAAAACACACCATTATTCACATTAAAATTAAATCCCTGAGAAGCTACACCATCAATTTTAAATATTACATTTTGTGTATTATTAATCACTGCACTGATATACCCTCTAGAACTACTAGCTGTTACACTATTGGTATTGGGACTTTTTAAATTGATAATAGGATTCTTACATTCAATAGCAGCATATTCTATAGAGACTATACTTTCATCTTTTCCGTCATTATTAAATGCTTTTATATTGAAAATATTTATTCCATTTTGCAATTGGAGTTCACATTGAAAATCATCAAAATAAGTATCAAACAGGAAGTTTTTTACAGTATTTCCATTCATAGTCACACTTATGTTATTAGAATTCTCAACATTCTGTATTTGCCCACTTATTAAAATCATTTTATTGTTGGTATTAAATCTTGGATTGGACGGGTATGAAACTACGATTTTAGGGGGTTTATTTTGAGCTGGTTTTTTAAACGAAATTATTGTTTGGTCAGAATCAACTCCTGCGCTGTTTTTCCCCGATATATTTACTGTATTATTACCTTCTTTTATCAAAATATTAGTTGCTTCAAAAATATTTCCGGAAAATGTAAAGTTATTATGTAATACTCCGTTCAATTTAAATGTGACGTTGTTAGCAGAGGATACATTTAAAATGGTAGCTCTTATATTAACATATAAGGATGGAGAATTAAATGGGCTTTGCCCAGGGCTTGTTATCTTCACGTTTGGTTTTGGAGTTACTACTGGTTTGTAAAAAACAATACTTTCATCTGTAGCATAACCTTGGTTGTTTTGGCCTTTTATGCGAATAATATTTTTTCCGTTTTTCAATGCAACATTATTAGCAACAAATTTATTTCCTGAAAAATTAAAATTTGTTAATAGGTCTCCATTTACAGAAAATGTGATGTTATTTTTTCCTACTACATTTAATATATTGGCATCTACTTTTATAAATCTAGATTCTATTTCAGAAGGGCTTTTGCTTGGGCTGGCAAACCTCACTATAGGAAGAGGGAATGTTGGGGGTTTATATATTATAATAGTTTCGTCAAAACTAGAGCCATGGTTATTAGCCCCAACAATTTTTATATAATTCTTTCCTGTTTTGAGCAATACTCCAACTGCTTCAAACTTGTTTCTATAAAATGTAAAGTTTGTGTTTTTAATATTATTGACATAAAATAAAATATCTGCACTGTTCAATACGTTTATCACATCAGCGTATATATTGGTTTTGTTATTATTAGAAACATATGGGTTTTTGCCTGGACTAGTTATGTTTACTAATGGCTTTGGCAATGTAGAATTATTGTAGATTATGGTTGTATTGTCTTCTGCTAATCCCACACTATTTTTTCCTACAATTCTTATTCTATTTTTTCCTGGGAATAAGCTTATTGATTTTGCTTCAAATTGTGTTGCTGAAAAATCGAATCCATAGGACCTGTTTCCATTGATGTAAAATTCAATATTGTATTTATTTTCTACATTTAAAATGGTAGCCCTCAAGTTGGTAGTTGAGTTGACAGAATTATAAGGGTTAGTATAAGGAGTGGTAATATTTACCATTGGCTTGGGAAGAGGAGAAGAATAAAAAATAATGGTCTCATCACTAGCATAACCGTGGTTGTTGGAAGCAGAAATTTGAAATATATTGTTGCCATTATTTAGCGGAATATTATTAGCGCTAAAGTATTCACCATTGAAAGAGAAGTTATAAATTCTTTCACCATTTATTTTAAATGTTATTTGACTTCTGTTTTCGATATTTAATATAGAAGCATGAATTGCGGAATATGGAGCGCTAGAAATATATGGAGAAGTATTTGGCACTGTAATTTTAACAGTCGGCGGCTCTTGAAAAGACGGAGTATTATAATATATAGTAGTGGTTTTAAAATCACTTCCAAATTGGTTAATTCCTCGGACTCTAACAATATTTTCACCAGGTGATAAATTTATGTTAGAAGATAGAATATCATTTCTAAAACGGTAATTTTTGGAGCCAACCCCATTTACTGAAAATTCAATATCGGACCTAGGTAAATATTCTCTATTTGAAATCTCACTTATATTATTGAGTTCTTTATTCTCAAATCTTATTTTTTGAGTATTGAAGTAATATCCTGTTGAGGCTGTATATCCGTAATAAACGGAATTAGAACCCCCAAAATATTTATTTGTTAGATCTCCAACAACTTTTCCCGCATAAAAGCCATCAAGCGTATAGGTTAATGTCTTAGTATATACATTCCAATTGATTTCAACTGTGTGCCAAGCCCCGTCTTCTAAGTTAGAAAAACTAATATCAGAAGATATTTTATCATTTATATTTGCAGTTCTCCAAATTGATGTATGATCACTAGAAGTTTCATCGACTTCGCTATTGTAATATGTGTCAATTTCTAAAACTATGCCATTAACGATACCTCCTGCACCAATATATTTGCCGTTTTGCCCAAATGCATTTACTCCTCTTAGGTCGTTATGAAAAACAATTGCTATTCCATCTGCGCCAGCGTTATCAAAACTTCCAAGGTTGGCATCAAACTTTAGTTTAAAATCTTGAGAGAAATCTATTTTATTATATGTAAATGCATTTCCAGATTGTGTTTGATAATCCCCCGTTAAAACAAATTCATTGCTTGTGATTTTTTGCGCATCTCCATTTATATTAAATATATTGGCTATGTTGGTTGAATTATAATTGCTGCCAGCTGAAAAATCATCCTCAAGGTTAAAAATAGAATTTGAAAAATTTATAGTGGGCAATTCCGTGGTATAAAAATTATTACTTGGATTTACTCTCTGAACTACGGGAGGCCTGCCTTGATTTAATGTAGGATTAATATTAATGGGTGTTGAACTTTCTGGCACATACTGGTTATTGTTTGTTGAAGTTGGTTTATAAGAGGAAATATCAAAGTTAAGCTTAAGTGCAGTGTAATGGTACCTATCATTTATTTCGGAGTTGTCAATATCGTTTATGTTGTTGGATAATGCATAGGTGATTTTATGCTCAACTCCCATAGACCATCTTTCATTAAATTGATATCCAATTCCAAAACCTAGAGAAGGCATAAATTTTAATTTATTTGTTTCAATTTCAGTTTCAAAGTGGTTGTCACTTAATCTTTTTAAATCTCTGGCTGTTTGTCTGTCGGAAATAAATGTTAAGGAGCTATAATCGTACGGGTCACCAGTTAATGTAATATCCGAAGTTCCATTAAGAATATCTCTGTTGATGTTGTAATAGGTTAAGCCAATCCCACCAAATCCATATAGAATAAGTCCAGTTTTTTCTCTTAATTTATTCAAAGTCAATACTCCCTCAAATGTATATTCATTAAATTTCATTTGGTAGTTTTTGTATGCGTATACAGAGTCATCCACAATAAAATTCGTTCCGTAAAGGCCATATGGTGATGCAAACGAATCTGCTGCAGCTGTCCATCCTGAATTTCTTCCTTTCAGGTATCTAAATCTAAAATCAAATGAGAAAAATTTATTTTTCTTTTCATAGATAGCCTTACCTAGAGTAAATCCTCTGGAAAACTCTGCAAAGGGATTGCTAAATACTGAATTACTATTTTTTCTCTCAGGTTCCTGCCAGCTTCCGCCTATATTAAACCCCAAATTCCACCCAGTATCATTAGTATAGTTAACATATTGAGCTACTGAAATATTGGTTAAAAAAACTATTATATATAAAAATATGTTTTTCATCATATGTTAGTAAATTTACATATATCGTGCCAAATTAATACATAGCATGATTTAATGTTTTATTATTTTTTATAAAAACTAATTATTTACACCATTGATGTTTAGAAAATTTTTGATTTTATTTTTGCTCAATTTCTTTTGGAATACAATTTTATTTTGTCAGGCTGGAGCCAATAACTTTTTTGAAAATGCGCATCATATTTGCTTTAAGCAACCTCTTACTTATGACAACATCTATTCTAATTCCTTGCATTCTTTAAGTAGTTATAATATTGATTCATTAATTAACTGTATTAATCTTGATAATTCGTCTTGGTATAAGTTCTCTACCAATAGTAGTGGAGGTTCCGTAGATGTATTAATCAATCAAATAGCTTGTTCTGGGGATTCTAATTTTTTATTTCAAAATAGCATTGAGGTTGTTTTTATCTATGCAGATTTGAATCTTTCTACAGAATCGTTTGAAATAATTGACTTCTGTCACACTTTGAATTCTTCTTTATATTTGACATTGCCAAATCTCTTACCAAATAAAGATTATTATATTTTAATTGACGGTTATAATTCATTGGATTCAGTCCAGATTTCAACAACTTGCTCTTATCAAATTGAGATATCCGGAATAGGCGCCAAACCTAATACTAATGCCGGTGAAGACATGTTTGTATTCCCTGGCTCTGAAATTCAACTTCAAGGCTATGGAAATGGTACGCCACATTGGTATCCAAGTCTTTCTTTGGATAGTGCTACTTCTTTCTCCCCTTTTTTCACTGCTAACACAACTACTGACTTACTACTCACCGTTACAGATGCAAACGGATGTGAATACCAAGACATAGTAAGAGTTTATGTGGAGCCCCCTTTGGTTTTTTATAATACTATAACACCAAATAATGATGGGAAAAATGACTTTTGGACAGTTAAAAATATTGAAAACTATCCTTTTTGTAGAGTTGAAATTTATAATAAATGGGGACAACAGGTCTATCAAAATATTGGTTACAGCAACACTCAAAAATGGGATGGTAATATAAATGGTAAGCCCTTACCCTCTGGAACCTATTTTTATATCGTAGATAATGGCTCAAAAATAAATAGTGAGATTTTTAAAGGAACAATTAGCTTATTAAGATGAGGAATTTAACTGTACTCATCTTTGCGCTATACATTACAAATATTAAAAGTCAACAAATATTACAATTCTCTAATTTTTTAGAAACTGCTTTTAATTTAAACCCTGCTATTTCGTCTATGGGAAATAATTTTAAGTTATTACACCGAAATCAATGGATTGGTTTCTACGGTGCACCACAAAGTAATTTCATTAGTTATCAATCCTCTTTTTTTTACAAAAAAGATTTGAAGTCTGTTTCATTTTCTAGTGTTGGAGGGGTTTTTCAAACTGAAAAAATTGGAGCATTTAAAAGCTCAAAAGCTAATCTTTGCTATTCCTACTCTTTTTTTATTGAATAGTCGTCTAAGATTTTCGTTTGGAACTGCTATTGGAATTCAGCAAATGGGTATTGATGTTTCAAACATGAAATTATTTGACAACAATGATCCGCTGGTTGATATTTCTAGAATTAGTTATTTATTTCCAAATTTTTCGGTTGGTTTATTACTTTCCAATAAAAATAATTTTATTGGACTTAGTGTAAAACAACTTTTTGAAAACAATTGGAACACTCACTTAAATAGTGACCTTTCAAAAAACAAATCAAGTTTTATAATAATTGGAGGAAAAAAGTTTAAAGTATCTGACTTTATATTTTCCCCAATAATTATGACAACTTTTAAATCTGAAATTAAACCTATCTTTCTATTAGGATTTCAAGTAGATTATAAAGAAGTTTTTGGTTTTGGATTGTATATTAAAAATGAAAATTTATTTACCTCACAAATCAAGATAAATATTTCTAAAAAAATAAAGGTTTCGTACGCTCATGATGTATTAATTTCAACTTTTTTAAATAGCACTTTAAATTCAGGTGAATTAATGATTATTTTCAATCATTCTTTGCGTGAAAAACTTAATCGTAACAATCAAATTATTTATTTTTAATACAATTATTTCAAATTATGACTCTTTATATGGTAGAAAACTTGTTGTTTTTACGGCTTTATCAACAATTATTGGTACTTTTCAACAAAAAAACAGAACCTTAAAATAGTTTTTGCGTATTAATTCGCATAGCTAAAGGTTTTTTTAATCTGTTATTGTAATTTTTATGAGGCTAATTAAAGTTTTATTTTTATTTGTTTTCATCATTTCTGTTAATAGTTATGTCAGTCAGGGAACATACCAACTTGATCAAGTGACTACATCTGGGAGTCTAACAGCTGAATTATATATTTCAGAATATAGTCCAAATCAAAATATTCAATGTAAAGATTCAATTGACGGCAGGGCAAAAATAGAGATTACCTCAGGATCAGGTCCTTTATTTCGATTTAAATGGTATACTAATAATGGCGTTCTTTTGCGAGATAATACTACGTCTAATCCATCTGATAGTTTAGTTGAGATTGGAGAAATGTCTAATTCATATGTATTGATTTATGTTTCGGGAGCATTAAAAATGAACTTTGTTTTTAGTATAGAATCTTCACCAAACATTTTACTTATCGCTCCAACTCTTAAACTACCTGATTGTTTTGAAGATGTTTCAGGTTCTCTTGATTCAAATGGTTCAATAACTGCTACAAAATTTTTTGGTGCTGGAACTCCCTCTTTTCAATGGGACGACCCCTCTTCATCATTAAATGCTACAGCCAACAACTTAGGACCAGGTTCTTACACAGTCATAGTAACCGATGAAAATGGTTGTGCAGATACTGCTACATATCAATTAGGTCGACCAGACCAACTCTATTCCAATGCTGTTGTAACTTCTGAAGGTTGTTTTGGAGAAAATAATGCAGAAATAACATCTTTTCCTAGTGGAGGATCAGGAACTTACTCTTACTTGTGGACTCCTCCAACTGGGCCAACGCAATCAAATGCTATTGCTAATAACCTTCCTTCTGCTTCACCCAACCCGGTGCCATATACCTTGGCTGTGACTGATAATAAAGGATGTAAAACAGTTCCAAGTGACACTACTATTTTCTTAACTGTTCCAACCCCACCAACAATAACAGGGACGTTATCTGCTTGTATTGGATCAACGACCCAGTTGACAGGGTCTGCACCACTTGGGGGGTCAACATGGTCTTCGGCTACGTTAGGAGTTGCGACGGTTGATGCTAGTGGAGAAGTTACTGGTGTTAGCGCAGGTACAAGTGTTATAACCTATACAGATGGCAATGGATGTGAAGTAGA